>Ga0134126_10000611_pt1 | contig 45228 bp, 74 predicted proteins | sample KB31752_FD_96881 | JGI IMG/M metagenome (GOLD analysis project Ga0134126, IMG submission 96881) | Terrestrial soil microbial communities with excess Nitrogen fertilizer from Kellogg Biological Station, Michigan, USA - KB3-175-2 | ecosystem: Environmental > Terrestrial > Soil > Unclassified ...
AACTGGGGCATTATCCGCGTTTCTTACGTGAACGATCCCGAGTCATTCGACAGTGTAACCGGAATATTGCAGCCCACTAATTCGGACGGCCAAGCGATTCGCTTCATGTCCACGCTGCGCGACAGCGCCTACATTGACTTGGACCGCTCAGGTTATGTGACGAAAGACGTTGCAGGCGTAGAGCCTGCTTTGTGGACCCTGGACTCTGTAACGGCAGCCGTGGGTGTATGCGGCGTGAACGCCGCCGCCAGCGGCGAAGACTGGGAAGTAAAAGTCAACCGCTACGGCCTCTATCTCTACATCGGGCGCGAGCCGCAGAAGATTTCACAGGAAGTGCAAAGCCTGTGGAACACGATCAACTGGCAATACGGCTACAAGATATGGGTTGCCGTTGACCTGAATGCAAAGCGTGTTTACGTGGGCGCTCCTACCGGCGCGTCCATCGAATGCGACAAGATGTTTGTGATGGACTTCAACACGCTCGACAACTCCGAAATGATCGCGGAATATCCGACGCTGAGGTTCAGCCCTTACACCGGTCGGCGCGTGATTTTAGAGCAGGGGCGCAAGTGGACTACTTGGACGTTCCCGAACAATGTTCCTTGTGGTGCGTTTGTTGAGCAAACGAACGAAACGGCGATTTTTATGTTTGGCGGAGGCGTTGACAGCAACCTCTACTTCATCGATGAAACCAATCGCGGCAACGACAACGGCACGGCGGTCAACAGCTATTACGTGACGCATTTTTTCCCGACGCAGGATGAAGAGCAGCAGTTGCAGCTTCGATCGCACATGCACGGCTTCTCTTTTAGCCGCTGGTACGCGAACGGCACGGGCAAGCTCAATATCTACCTTTACGAAAACACGCTGGACGATACATCGCCCGAAAATCCGCGCCTGTTTGCCAGTCTCGACATGAAAAACCCGGCTCCCATCGATCAAGAAGAGACGCACGACGAAATAAAGGCGGAGCGCTGGGCGATGAAATGGCAATCGAACGGCGTAGGCGATTGGTGGCAGGTCGAACGCCTCACGCGCGTGCTCGAAATTGACCGCGACGAACTGATCCGCGGGAGCAACATGCAATGAGCCTGAACCTGTCGGTTCAATTGCGCGTCATGGGCCAGCTGAGCACCGAACTTTACGACTGGGGCAGGCAGATGCGGGACCGGGTAAACCGGATACAGGGTGCGCCGTCAAGCGCGCTGCCTCCGCTGACTCTCTCCCGGCAGATCGTGAGCTTGCGAGGGATCGATCAGCGTCTCTATGACTTCGCGCGCCTAAGTCGCAATGCTCTCTCAAACAGGTCCGTGTCTCCGGCGAACTCTCCGTCTTTGAGTTTGGACTACGAACTGGCGGCAATGAAGCAGATCAGCCAAGAGCTTTTTGAGTTTGGGACGCAATTGCAGGCGGCGATAAACGCGCTATGAATCTTAGGGAATACCAGGCCAAAGACAAGCCATTTCTGGAGCAGATGCACCGCTTTCAGGGTTTCGACTACGAATTGCCGGAACTGGACGCTCCGAATCTGTGGGTAACGCGCATGGTGCTGACGGACGCGGAAGACCAGCCGGTAAGCGCGATTTTGGGGCGCATTACGTCCGAAGCCTATTTCCTCGACTATCCCACCTCACCAAACTTAGAGCGGATGCGTAATTTCGTGGCGCTGCACGAGCTGGCCTGCGAAGTCGGCAGGCGTTCTGGCATCGACTCGACGCACGTCTGGCTTCCGCCGGAAGTGGAAAAGAGTTTTGGAGAGCAACTGGAAAAGCTCGGATGGGAAAAGTTTATGTGGGCGTCTTATATGAAGTCTCTGGAGGTAACCAGTGGCACGAGGCGCTAAAAAGACAGGCGAGAATACCGCGCAAGCGGTTGGGCAGAGCGCGGCGGGGCAGCAGTCAACCGAGCAGGCGCAACAGGGGCAAGCGTATGGCAAGCTCGCTCCGCTGATCCAATCCTATCTGCAACCGGGAGGCAATCCGGCAGTCACGGCGGCAACGACGGGCGCCCTGGGCTCGGCCTTTGGCACGGCCAAGCAGCAGGCGGCGGACACGGCGGCGCGCACGCGCAACGCGGCCTCGACCAATGCCACGATCGATTCACTCGCGCGCGAGCAAGGCGCGCAGGCCGCGCAGACAGCCGCCAAGAACGTAGGAGATCAGCAAAAAGAGGCTTCGGGGCTACTTTCAAACATCTACGGCATGAGCACGCAGGACATTACGAATCTTCTCAACTCGCGCACCGGAGCTAATAATTCCTACATCGGAGCGGCAAATATCAAGCCCGCTTTTAATCTTGGATGGAGCCCAAAGAACGGCCTGAGCGTAGGAGGTAGCGCATAAATGAATCCAATCGCTGGCGGTATCCTGAGCGCAATTTACGGTACGGGCAGCAAACCAAAGAACCCTTGGGAGGTAGTTGCGGGAACAGGAGACGCATCGCAGGCGCCACCAGACACATCGCAACCCGCTCCCGCCAAAACTCCCGTAGCACGCTGGACACCGCTTTCCATGATCTTCGGGATGGGAAAATAACATGGCCCTCGGAACGCTTGACGACATCGAAGCCCTGCCAGAAGAACTAAAGCGCCGGATTTACCCGGTAAGCGCCGGAGTTCATCCTACGCTCGGAACGACGCAGCCGCCCGCACCCGCTCCATCGCCGGAGATTCAGCCGCAGCCACCGCGCGACACGCTGGGAACGATCGCGCCAACGCAAACCGGACCGAGCTTTACCGACCGTTTGCAGAATATCGAACTCAGCCAGCCCGCCGCGCCGAATCCTGCCGACTACCACACCTCAACCGCGCGTAAGGTTCTCGGCACGCTGGCAAGTATTCCCGCCGGAATCTTGGGCGGCGTTCCCGCGGGGGAGCAAACCTATTCGGACGTATCGAATCCCGCGCTACACAAAGCCGAGCAGCAATATGGCTATGACGAAGGGCAGTACAAGCAACAGCTAGGCACGCTACAGAACGAAGCGGACTTTGCGAACAAGCAGCAGGAGGCTTCCGATAAATCGGCGCTGACGCAGGCGCAAACAGGTCAAGCACAGGCGAATACGGCTACGGCCCAAGCCAATGCAGACAAGGTAATGGTGACATTGCCCGATGGAAGAGTCGCAGAGCTTCCGGTAAAGCTCGCAGAAGACTATATAAAAAGCCAAAACGTAATTGCCAATAAGCCGCCGACCGCCGAACAGGACAAGACGTGGCAGGCAGCAGCCGAGCAATCTCTTTCGCAAGGAACCATAGGCGATGCAGATCGCACTAAGTTGTCCGGAATGCAGCGCGCGGCAAAGCTGGCTGGAATTGGACCGGAAATAGCGGCACAAGTGGGGCGTCCGCCCGTTCCCGCAGACTATCCAAAGGGAGAAAACGATCCCGCCTATCAAAAGGCGAATCAAGCATGGGGTCAAGCCGCCGAGAAGCTGAAAAATCAGGAAGCGGGCGCGAGCGGCGCCGCGCGTGGCGCGGGCTACAATGCAACACGTCCAGTGCAGGTTCTCGTGCCGCAGCCTGACGGCTCTATGGCGTCTGTTTATATGACGGCTGCACAAGCTGAAGCTGCCGGCTTCTCTCCATCCGCACAAGGTACAAAGGCAATTAGTCAGCAGGCGCAATTCAGCGATCTTAACAGCGCTATCGAGAAGGTGAATAGCGCCCTCGATGCTGTAGGCAATTCTGCCTTTACGGCCCCGCAGGTCGCCAAGCTAACGCTGGCAATGAAGGAATCCGATCCCACTGTGATGCGCAACGAGATCTCGAATCTAGCCGCATCGGGGCTTACTCCCGCACAGCAAGACCTCATTACTTGGTTGCAGCAGTTGCAGGAGAGAGCACTTTCGCTGCGCAATATTGCCGGAATGGGGCAGGGTTCGGAAACGACGCGTGATGCGATTCTTAAAGCACTGCCTGATATCACGAGCGGCAACGTCGAGATGGCGCATAAACAGCTCGACGCGCTCAAAAACATGGTCGATAACCTGCATCGCGGTATCCCTACAGTGAAGGGAAATGAACCAAATCCCTCTAGTCCCACTCCTCCAAAGGCGGGAGACGTCGTAGACGGATTCAGATTCAAAGGCGGAAATCCCGGAGACCAAAGCAACTGGGAGAAGGTGAATGCCGCAAGATAACGGACCGTGGACGAAATACGCGGCGCAAGGGCCGTGGACGAAGTACGCTCCATCAACGCCCGCAGGTTCGCCGACTGACGACCTGGAAGCTCTGCGTCAACGCTCCATGCAGCAGGCGCACGACGTTAGCGCGGCTCCAGTTCAGGCTTACGAGAAGTCGCCGCAATACGTTTACAGTTCCGAAGGGCCTGCGGGACAAGGCCAGTTTCAGCCACACGATCCAGGCGATGCAGTTCTACGTCTTGGGACATTGCCGCAGAAAATTCACCGAGCGATTGGGAATGTTGCAGAGAATCTTGCCCCAGTAGCCGCTCCTTTGGCCGTTACCGCTCCCGTTGCACTTGCGACATCGGCGGCCGGAGGCGAAGCAGGATCACTTGCAGGCAAATATGGCTCTGAAATGTTGGGAGTTCCGTCCGATTGGGCTGACGTAGCTGGCGACGCCGGAGGTTTGGCGGGGAGTTACGGCGGTTACAGGCTCGGCACAATCGCACCTGAAAATGTGCCGCGATTTATGCGCGATCCCGCAACAGAGGAACAGTCACTGCATGGATTACCAGGAACCGTGCGCGCTCCTAAGCTTATAAGAGACTGGGCGATTCCAGACTGGGCCGTTCCGAGGGGAGAATTAGGAACTCCAACAAACCCAGGCCCATTCCGTGAGTTTTTGGGGAGAAACGCGGACATCCCACAGATACAGTCAGAGTTAGGCTCACCTGAAAATCCGGGTTGGATGGTTAGATTACCAAACAGAATGCCCGTGCCGAAGCCTCCCGAGTCAGAGTTAGGCTCACCTGAAAATCCGGGTTGGGTCGTGAATCTTCCTAATCGTATGCCGCGTCTCGGCTCTCTCGATAATCCAGATTTAGACGTCACGGGTCCATCAGGACAGAGACTTGGTAGGCGTCTCAGTCCTTTGATTTACGAAAATGAAGCGCAAGCAAATCAAGTAGACGCCCTCAACGCCCGTCTGGGCGAAGAAGCGAGGAAGGCCGGGATGTACTCAGCGGCGCGGGGTAAGGTCGGTCGACCGCTTGATTATCAGCAAAGAATTGGAAGGAAATCGCTTCCGTAGTCTTCGATAGATGGTTACGCACGCAGCGTACAAAATCCCCAAGATCAGAACCAAGATCGAATATGCCGCTATGTCGGTAAGGGAGTTTTCTTTGCCGGGATTCGCTATGGCGGCTAAAACCCCGATGGTGAATAGGGCTGCGTAACAGGTGAGGATTTTTGCCAGCGATAGCTTCTGGCGAACCATAACCATGAATCGTAGTACGCCTATCTCTAATTTTTCAAGAGAACAAAAAGCAAAGACAGGGGGAATGCAATGGCCTATCCAATAACGGCGCTCGGAATCGTCACGGTAGCTACTTCCGGCACGCCCGTAAATCTGTCTGCAAACCAGCTTTTCGCCCGCAGTTTTTCCGTGCAGGGATACAAGGCGAAAGGAACGGCAAACACCGGGATCGTCCATATCGAAGACGAAAATGCCAATCTCGTTCTGGAACTTGCTGCGGGAGCGCAGTTCACGTTCCCGGCCAGCGGGCGCGACAGGGAATACGACCTATCGAAATTCCAAGCGGACGCCGTGACGAACGGCGACGGGGTTCTCGTAACCATACTGCCATGAGAAAACTGATCCTGCTTTGCGCCGTACTGGGCGCGGCATTCTCCGCAAGTGCCCAAGGTCTGATCTACAACGGTGAAGTGCGATCTACGCGCGGCCCCGTGCTTCCCGGAGTGCAGGTCAACGTATGCACGTCAGGCGCAACGGGCGTTCCGTGCTCGCCGCAGGCTACGGTATACAGCGATCCGGGATTAACCGTACCCATTACGCAGCCCATCATTGTGGACCAGAACGGAAAGTTCTCGTTTTACGGAAATCCAGGCACGTCCTACGTCATCAGCGAGAGCGGGCAGGGAATCTCGACCAGCTTTCCGATTCAGCTTCCTTCGGCCGGCAGCGGTTGTACGGTAGGCGGCTCTCCGGGCGCGCTGCAAAAGAACAACGGTGCTTCCGGCTGCAACGCCGCAGCCATCGTAGACAACGGCTCAACGATCACGGCGAGCGAGCCGACTGTCGTTCCATCGCTAAATAAAGTGGTAAAGGCGGATCAGGAAGTGGGTGCTACGGCGGACGTGAAGATTGCGGCAGCGATTGCGTCCTTGCCGACGGGCGGTACGGTGGATGCACGCGGCTTCGGCGCTACAAGCCAGACCATCGCAGCCACGGTAACTGTGCCGACAGGCATCACCATTCTCTTCGATCCAAAAACGTACTATGCAGCCGGGTCTGCGGCTCTCAACTTATTCAAGCTGGAGCCGGACGCAGCAGTTGACGGATTCACATTGGATTGCACGAGCCAGCCCACTTATTCAGGGAATGTATTTGAGAACGATACGGCGGCTGCGTATGTGGATGGTAACAATACCCGCGCGGACAATATCACGATCCTTTGCAGCGGAGTAACAACCGGAACGGGTTTGTTCCTTAGCTCCACGGCGTCAGGCACGGCTGTCGTGTGGATTGGCGCTCATCACTGGCGGCAATACGGATTGCTGAATCAAATCCTCGCTACGGCCTCCGGCAACGGATTTGTGAATGATAACCATTTCGTAGATATGCAGATGAGTGGGGGGGGTGGGACTTCCGTCCAACTCCACCTAACGCCGAACGGCGGTCAGGTTGACGCTAACCAATGCATTCAATGCTCTTTCCAAAGCCACAGCACTACCGATCTTGGATTCTTGATCGACGGCACTTCCGGTGCGAACGACGATGCAAGCAACAATTTGTACGTGGGCGACTGTTGGGACAGCACGGTTGATTGCGCTAATTTTTCAGGAAACTCGAAGGCGACTAACAATCAAACAGTAGGATTTTTCAACATTGGCGTTAGCGATGCCAACGGCGCAAACGGTTTGGTTTCCCAGGACAATCTCTCAACGGTAAACAGTCTTTACATTGGAGGATTCCCGACTGAAAACGTGACGCAGATCACGCACAACAGTAGCTCGACCGTCTCAGGTGTAACTGGCACGAATTATTGCCTCGCGCAAGCGCATGTGAATTTCCTGCAATGCCTAGACAACAGCGGGAACATGGGGCTGGCAGGGGCCATCAAGAGCGTAGGGGCGACTTTCACCGGCACCGTAGATGCCAGCGGAGCAACGCAGTTCAAGTTGCCCGTAGCGGCAAGCTACACAAGCGCGGCGAACGGAGAAATCGGCTACAACTCAACCGATCTCAACTGGCACTTATTCGGCAACGGCATAGACAATATTAAAGCAATATTTCCAGCCTCGCTCTCCATCACCAACGGTCATTGCGTGAACTGGAGCAAAGTCGGGACGGTCATCACGCTAGCCGATGCGGGCAGCGCGTGCGGATCGGGCGGAGGTGGCTCTGGCCTTATCCCATCCGTATTCATCGCTACGACAAATTGCAACAGCCTCTCAAATTGCGTGGCGTGGACGGCGGACGATTCCACCGACAACTGCGGGGCAGCCACCACGGCTTGGCTTTCCTCTATCGCATCCTACAGCGGGGCCGGATTGCCACAGGTCTACATCGTCGGAGGCAACGCGTCCGCTTATAAGTTCACCTCTTGCGCGCTCACGTTCACGAATCCGAATGGAACACATATCCACAGTTGGGCCAATATCGACTGCGGACAGGCTTCGGGCAACTGTATTCAATTAGGGCAAACGGGTCTTGTAGCCTACCAGCGCTCGCTGTTCACCTTTGACGGATGGGGAACGCTTCTCGGCGGAGCCAGTCTTACAACTGCCGGAATTGAGTGCGAGTCCTTTATCGGCTGGTGCCAGGTCTCACAGACATATTTCTCCAGCTTTGGTCCGGTAAATGCCACCGGCGGCAGTTGCACGGGATACGCTATTCAGTTTGACTCTCCGGTTGCGGAATCCGACGCGCACGATAATTGGTGGGAATCGCAAACCGGGGGCCAGTGCGCGATAAACAACACGGATTCAACGTCCGGGGGTGGACAGAACACGGCGAGAATTTACGGAAATCATATCGCTGGAGGAATGGCGGCGGCTTGCGGCAGCGTGGCAATCGTGGAAGGCGGGGACCATAGCAGCGTCCACGATAATTCGATTTGGGGATTCGACATTCCTATCCGCGTCCAGAATATAAGTTCAGCTGGCCCTGAGACCGGCACAATGATTACCGAAAACTCGCTCGACAACGCAGGATGTACAGCGCATTCGGTATCGGCGGCAATCAACTTCGGCGGAATATCCTCGACCAATGTTGTAGGGCCTGTCGTAATTTCAAATAACAATGTTCCCGGGGGCGCATCGCACGAGACCTATCTAGTGGCCCTCGCTGGCGATACTTCATCAACGATCAAAGGCGTGACGCTTACCGGCAATCAGGCGGACGTAACTGGCATCAGTATCATGCCCCCCAGCCTGGCTTGCACAGCCTTCGCGGCCACGTTTAATCCCTGCTATGAAAGCGGAAACCAGAACCTTAGCGAAGTTACCGGCAATGGGTGGATTTTGCGCAATCAATTCGGCGGAGCGTACCAAGCTCTGCAAACGGCCAATATTGCATCTACTCCGACCGGATTAGTTCCTATGGCGATGGGAGCAACAGCCACATGCTACGTGGAAGTGACGCGGGTCGCGACATCCTCCAGCACTTTGCCCTCCTGTACCGTTTCATGGACGGATAACGACACCAGCACCGTAGAGACTACGGCAGTTACGACGACGAACACCGGAAACACCGTCGGCACGCAATCATCCGGCTCTGTAGTGATGTACCCGAAAGTAGGCACCGCAATCAATTACTCAACTTCTGGTTACGCGAGTTCTGGAGCGACCTCAATGCAATATACGGTGCTTGTCCGATTGGCGGCACAATGAGAAAGAGACTCCCTCTTGTTTTTATAGCACTCACAATCGTTTCTCTTACAGTGGTGTCAACCATTTGCTCGCGCGGGCAAGGGATCAATGGCGGCGTATCGCTATCGGCGACATCGCCCATCTCTCTGAGCGGGAATGCAATTACGTGCTCGTCATGCGTGACAAGTGCCACGGCAGCGGGCGGCGTCCTCAGCGGAACCTATCCCAATCCAGCCATAGCAGCGGGCGCGAATCTAGGGACACCGGGAACGCTTGTGCTCACCAATGCAACCGGGCTTCCCGCACCGTCGGTCAACGCGGGCGCTCTTGCCAACGGCATGACCGCCACAACGCAAACAGGCGGATCAAACGATACCAATCTCGCCACGGACGCTTACGTGGACGCGCATTTCATCGCCAGCGGCACGTTCACGCTCGGTACAAGCGCGATTGCCTCCGGCGCGTGCGCAACGGTGGTAACGGCAACGGCGACAGGCACAGCTACCACGGACGTGCTGAGCGTCGGATTCAACTCCGATCCCACGGCTGTAACTGGATACGGTGCGAGCGCGACCGGCGCGGTGCTTTCGATCTATCCCTACCCGACTGCGAATAACGCCAACGTGAAAGTCTGCAACTCGACCAGCGCGAGCATCACGCCCGGAGCCATGACGCTCAATTGGAAGGTCACACGATGAGACGCCTGCTGATTCTTCTCGCGTTGCTGGGCCTTGCGCTTCCGGCAAACGCCACAATCGCTATTGCGCACTCTAATCTTTCCACCACGAGCACAACGATTAGCAGCACAACTTCTGGCGATGGCTTCGTCCTAATCGTCGGTTCGGCCAGCGCCGGGACAGCGGCCGCGATTACGGGTGGCGACTCCATGACGAAGTGGGGATGCCTGCCAACGTCCGTCTCATCGCAGCATCGCTGCCTGTTTTACATCAAGAGCGAGACATCGGGCGGTCACACGGCGTTTAGCTGTACGGGATGCGGAACAATCAATGCATATACATGGGCGGAAGTGAGCGGACAAGACACGACCACGTTTATCGACAAAGTTCTGCCGTGTTACGAGCCCGCGACTATTCCGTGGTCCTACGGCACGGACGGCACCCTCTCACAAAAATGCGTTTACAATCCCGGTTTCAGTTCCGAAGCGGTCCTGTTTGGCGCGGATGTAACTGGGACGTGCGCCAGCGCGGCAGGAACAGGCGCGACGTGGAGCACGAGCGTAGCATCTGGCGGCAATCCCGGTGGCAGCGCTATTTCCAGCGGATTCGGCCAGCTTACCTTTACTCCCGCTGTCGCTTCTTGCGGCGGCGGTAACGCCATCATGCTCGGCATCATCGGTGCGGGAGCTACGCAGAGTAGTACATGCGCGTGGGATATAGGTTATCACGACTACGGCGCGCAGATCACGACCGGCGCGAGCATGACGGTTGCTGCCAATTTCGAGCAAGCGAACAATTTGATTCTCACAGCCGGATACGTTCTCGCGGGTGCAACGGGTGTTTCCGTGAGCGACGGTACGGATAGCTTCACGCAATCTTTTGCGGGAACGAGCGATGCGAGCACCGGAGAGGTGTTTCTGCACTACCTGCTTGGAAACACCGTAACAGGAGCACAAACAATAACCGCGACGATCACCGGATCGCACTCCAACGCGCAAATCGGTTACGCGGAGTTTATCCCGAGCGCCAAATGCACGATGGCGCATGACGCCGATTCGTCGGTTGGAACTGGCTCGGGAGCGACGGCAAACACGCCATCGATTACCGCGACAGCGGGTGCTTTGGAATGGATGTACACGGCAGCAGGTTCAGGCACGCACGTCAGTTTCACAAATTCGCCTTGGGTCTGCACGCAATTCAGGGGAGCAAGCGAGACGCTGGATTGCACCTACGTGAGCAGCCGCAACGCTTTCGGCTACGTCCTGAGCGCAAGCGGATCATCGACTGCAAACAATATGACGACGACGACTGGACCTTGGCAGGCGGGCGCGAGTTCGTTCACGTTGATGCCGACTGGCGGCGGCAGTTCCATCGTCCCACAGGTATTCGTTCTTCGCCCATGAGATTCGCCCTCATCGCTCTTTTTCTGGCAGGTTGCGCAAAGCACATCGTAGCGACTCCGCCCGATCCTTGCGCGAATGTTCCGCCATGCTCGACACAACAGACGCCGAACGATCCTTGCTGCGTATGCGGGCCGGGAGCTTGTCAGAACGTACAGGGCGGTATAGGAGGCGGTCGCGTCATTGTCGTACCGGAAACGAATTAGTGAGTGCGAGAAGGCGCGAATCCTCGCACTGCATCGGCAAAGTTTAAGTTACACGCTCATCGCAGAACGATTGAAGCTCAGCCGGGATGCCATTCAGAAATTCATGCAGAGAGAGAGGAAAAAAGGGAATGCGAAAGCCTATACGATTTTTTGCCCAGCTTATTGCATCGATGGGATTGACAGGTCTGCGTACCGCGCGCGCGGGTAGGCTGCTTCTATTCGCTGTAATCGCGCTGCTTCTTTTCTGGCCCAGCTTTGGCGTCCACGCGCAAGGCGGGCATTCCATCACGCTTTCATGGACCAATCCCACAAGCGGCACTCCGGCGACGTCGGTGGACGTCTTTCGCGGCACCGCGGCCGGCGCGGAATCGGCTACGCCAGTCGCCAACGTAGCATCGCCCGGAACTTCCTACGTGGACACGAACGGCGTTGCGGGCGTGACGTACTTTTATGTGGTGAAAGAGAAAAACCAGTTTGGATCGTCTGCGGCTTCCAATGAGGTGAGCGCAACGTTTCTCGGGGACCCTCCACAGGCGGCGGCCTCGCTGGGTGCCGTCGCTAAATGAAGTGCAAGGATTGCGGCGCAGACGCGAACCATGAGGCAAACGGCGACCCTCTCTGCTGCAAATGCTTTCAGGGCGTAGTCGAGCGCACCGTAAATCTGGTAGCGCGGATGCGGAAGCGTCTGCGGGATGTGGCGGAATTAGTGAAGTCGATTCAATCGAGCATTCGCTAGGAGAACCTGAAAATGAAAAGCTGGAAAACGACGTTGGCAGGACTGGGCGGCGCGATCGCGGTCGCCCTGCAAGGCACGGATTGGAAGCACATCCTCGTGGCGGTCGCAGTAGCCGCTTTGGGATTTTTTAGCAAAGACCATAGCGCAGCTTAGGAAGGGAACCCGGCCCATGATCGAAGGCTCGCAGATGACCGTTTCGTATGATTCGCTGTTCCATTGCGCGGACCTGCTCGTGCAATCTGCCGTTGCTATCGCGGTCATTCCAGCCGCCCTCAAAGTCTCGCGCGTCATGAAGTACTTTCCGCCGCACCGGCACACCAACGGGAATATCGAATACTCGCCCGATTTTGAGCCGGGGAAGATGGAAACGCTGAAGGTCAAACCATGACCCTTATCGCCCTACCCATCAGTGCAGAGGACCGCGGCCTCGGCTTGGTTGCGCACTACAGGCGGGACGATGCGCCGCCCGAGAAGCCGGTTAGGCGCTGCGCGGTTTGCGGCACACGATTGGATCAGGATCAGCGCGGAAGGCATTGCACGGCCCATCAGTACCACGCGAGCGGAGACGGTTATCAAGTGACGATGGCAAGGATCAAGCCGTGGTGAATCCATTTTCGCCTGCAGTCCTGCAACTTGCGAAAGCAATCTCTGTCGCCGAGGGCTTCGGTGTCGAGGGATCCATCCCGACACGTGCCAACAACCCAGGCGACCTCACGGGCGCGGACGGAGGCGGCTTCGTCACGCGCGGCACTGCGAACGCCGAGGGCGTACTGATCTTTTTGAAGCTCGAGGACGGCTGGCAAGCATTGCATGTGAAAGTCGAGCGCATGCTGGCCGGGAAATCCGCGATCTACCACCTAACCGACACGCTAGAAGACCTCGCACGCAAGTATACAGGCGGGGATAACCCGGACGCCTGGGCCAAGAACGTAGCGACCTATTTGGGAGTCGAGACAAGCACGACTTTGCAGCAAATCAAAGACGCGGCACAGCCGCAAGGAGAAAAGTGAAATGGATTCAGCACCAGAAACACTAACGGCCAGCCAGGACGTAGAACTCGAAAATTGGTTCAGCTACCACTCACCGACGCCAGACCAGCTCCCGCTCTATACCGAGTTGCGCGCGGCGGCAAAGAATTTCGCCTACTCAGTCAAGGCGTGCGTTCCACCTTGTGCGGACCGTTCCGCTGCGCTGCGAAAAATTCGTGAAGCTGTAATGACCGCAAATGCCGCCATCGCGTGCGGCGGAAAGTAAAAAGGAGAAATACAATGGAAGCCATATTCGCAGCAATTCTCAAGTGGGCGCCGGCCATCGTGGAAGCTATTCCGGGCCTCGTAACCAGCATCGAAGGGCTCTGGTCGCCCGTGCCCAAGTCGGGCAGTCAGAAGTGGATTGCGGTCGAACAGGCGCTTTCGCAGTCGATTTCGCTGGCGTCTTCCGAGATCGCGCAGCTTGCGCCGGCGGGCACCAAGGCCGAGACAATCTCTACCGCCCTAGCCGTATTCAGCAAGGACGTGAACGACGCCTTCGTCAAGCTGGCAAACGATGTCGGCCTGTTCACGCATTCAAGCTAATGGGCGACGGAATCGAGGGATTGGTCGACAAGATCGCAGACTCGAGCCTGCAAAAGAGCATCGACCGCGACAACGCTAGCGACCCTGTAACCCCTCTCACCCCGCAGCAGACGGCAGAGGCGGAAGCTCGAGCAGCGAAGGAAGGCTACATTCACCGGACATTGGTAGGCTTAGATCAATTTGCCAATGTCCTCTTTGGCGGCAGTCCAGACATGACGATCAGTAGCCGTCTAGGAATTGCCGCGCTCAAGGGAAAATGGTGGGGGAAAGCTGGCTCGAAGTTCCTAAATCTCTTCCAAAGACAGCATTCTCCAAAAGCCGCCGCAGGAGATGTGGAGCGGTCAGAATCAGTAAAAGATTCTATTGATCACTCTGGTATAATAAGCCAATAGGATAATGCGCCACGATCTATCAGGACTTCAATTCGGAAGGCTCCGCGCTGAATGGCCAGCCGAGTTGCGGCTGTCTCCTGAGGAGTCCCGAAATAAAAAGAAGACCAATGATCAAAAATGGGGAATGCCACATTCCGCTAGGTCGGGGGTTAACGGCAGTCGTAGATGTAGATAGATTTGAGGAAGTCTCCCGTTGCAACTGGACACATGCACGCTGCGGCAAAAATCACATATATGCGATGCGACGTGGACCGGACGGCAAGGGGATATACCTACACCGGCTGATATGCGGAGCTAATAAGGGGCAAGTCGTAGATCATATAAACGGCGATACCCTTGATAACAGAGCCTCAAATCTCCGCATATGCTCACATGCAGAAAACGCTCGCAATCAGAATAGACAGCAGAGAAATAAGAGTGGCTTTAAGGGCGTTAGTTGGATTCACCGGGATCAACGATGGATGGCCTCGATTCGAACGAACGGGAAAACTACCAATCTGGGAACATTTATGTCGCCACAGGAAGCAGCAGTTGCTTATGACCGCGCGGCATCTGCGCTTTTTGGTGAATTTGCAAACATAAACTTCCGTAGACCTGCCCAACTCAGCGTATCGCCGCCGGAGGAAGACGCCGAAATGTCCGCCAAGGCAACCGATGGGCCTAATTGACATCAACCCGCTCACCAAAGAGGAGCGCGCCCAGATAGGCAGAATCCTCGCGCACACCGACAAGATAGCGGCCAATGTGGAGTGGCTTACGGGCTGCTGGGTGGCTCTGCACCAGAAGATTCTAGGGCGCTGGCTGAAACTGCCCGCTCCGCCTGCCTAACACGACTCCGTTCGCGGAGCATCCGCACTGGGGAGGCCTGGTTCTCGAAGGGGGCTGGGCCTCGCGGGTGCCTGGATTTCCACAGAGTGAAATCTGCTATCCCGAGCTATTTTCCGCTTGACAGGTAATTATCTTCTGCTATCATTTTCTTCGTGGCAAGTACCCCTACAAACGAAATGAAGATCCGGGAAGCACAGCTAAATATCCGGCTCACCCAAGAAGAAGACCGCAAGTTCAGGAAGCTCGCCGAGTCTAAGCATATGAAACTAAGCGAGTTCGTGCGGTTAATGCTTCATCGGGAAGCCGACGCAGAGAACGGGAAGGCGGCCTAGCGTGAGCCTGGTCAATGACATGCGATTTGTCGGCCAAAATCCACTTCCTCTAATGAATAAAGTGTTATTATTGAGTAAGTTACACACCCCTAGCATCGAGATAAACTCCTCACAAATTCCGCCACCTCTTCAACGCTGCTTCGATGCGCGACGCAGCGAGCGCCAGTGCGCGAAATACGGCTCCATATCTACGGGGGTGAACGTCTTTGCATTGGAGTTACCTTTCTTTTCTGCGAGCACGACCATCTCTTCGCCGTGTTCAAGGAACCATTCCAGTTGTTCTACCGTTGCGCGTGCGTTTATCCAGCGTCCTTGCGTTTCGCGCATCTTGGCTGTGAGGAGTCGTAAATCCTCATACAAGGCTGCGGAATCGCTCAGTGCTTTGCGGTGCAGATCTTTCAGTGATTCGCGGGATTGCTCAAATAGGAATTGCGGAGATAGATCGATCACGACTGGGCCTTTTACTGCGGGTCAGCCCATAGCACGGAAAACAGGTTTCGCAGTCGGTAATTGTTTTTTGCTCGGCAGTGCAAGCACGTCGTAAGGAGCCCTAAGGCAAAACTGGTAGTCGGCACACGCGCAGGGAGAACTGCGTCTGGAGGAAATGTGAACGTACAAATTATTGAAGAAAGAATGCGGAAGATCGATGGGCTCTCTTTGAAATCGGGCGCGCATTCTCCCGATTCTACATTTTGCGTGATGGAGGCAGTCGCTTTCGTCGCGGGCGAAAAGTGGAGCGATTCACCGGAGTGCGTATGTCCCGTGATTGCCGCGTTCATGCGTTCGTGGAATGATGCGCTTCCGAGCGATACAGAGCGGGACAGGCTTCTAAAGCCTCTCATTTCCAAGATCATCAACACCCGGAGTAAAAAACTAGAGAATCGACGCGCGTTAATGGCGGCTGACTGGCTCGTGCGCGTGAATACACCTGCTTGGCTTCGCCTCGCTGGCTTGGCGAAGCAGGCCGAATTACTTGCGGCGCTTCCTGAAATTACGAGCATGGAACAAATTCCGTCTATCCGCGAACCGATTGAAGCGGTTAGGCGCGATGCAAATGCGGCGCGGGCTGCGGCGTGGGCTGCGGCGGGGGATGCGGCGGGGGATGCGGCGCGGGATGCGGCGCGGGCTGCGGCGCGGGCTGCGGCGTGGGCTGCGGCGCGGGCTGCGGCGTGGGCTGCGGCGCGGGATGCGGCGTGGGATGCGGCGCGGGATGCGGCGCGGGATGCGGCGTGGGCTGCGGCGCGGGATGCGGCGCGGGATGCGGCGCGGGCTGCGGCGTGGGATGCGGCGCGGGCTGCGGCGTGGGATGCGGCGTGGGATGCGGCGCGGGATGCGGCGGGGGCTGCGGCGTTGGCTGCGGCGTTGGCTGCGGCGCGGGCTGCGGCGTGGGCTGCGGCGTGGGCTGCGGCGAATAAAAAAATTGCCGCCACAAAGGAAGAATTGCAGTTGTCTGCCGTGAAGCTCGTTGAGCGTATGGCCTCATTGGTGTGAGGCGGGACGGCCCCGCGCGAACGAGGCCGTATTGTTTGGTAGGTAGCTGAGGGGCCTAAAACTAATTCGGAGGCTCCGCTATGGGAAAGCTGATTCACAGTTTCAGATTTCGCGCGGATGACGAGCTGCACGATTGGATCGAAGAGCAGAGCATGATCGAGGATTTGCCGTCGCATTTAGTTATCCGCCGCACGATGCGGGAAGCCATGAAACGACAACGAGAATTTAACCGCAAGTGTAACGAGGGGTTTTTATCGGTCGGCGAGAGCAAGCCGGGACTCAAGAGGTCGCGCGAGGACTCGGAAGGTCACGAAAGGAAAAGGGCATGAAGCAAGCCAGCTCGCACGTTGTTCTGCAAGGTGGAGGGACGGAAGGCGGAGCGAAGTGCTTACGCTGCGGCGCAACGCTCATCGTGCAACTTCCTTGCCGCGTAGACGATTGGTGCGATGCGATGCGCAAGTTCGAGGCGCGTCACAGCGATTGCCCGGAACTGGATAGGCCATGACCGCAACCCAGGTCTTTTTCTATGCGGTCGTGGTTCTGTTTCTAACCGGAATTGCTTACGGAGTCGGCTACAGATTCGGCAGGAAAGATTCTTGGGAATTAGTGCAGAAGTCAGCAGCCGAATTACTGGAAGCCGCTTTGCAAATTTTGGAACAGGTCGATCCAGAACGGGCGGCAAAATTGCGCGCTCAAGCCGAGAAATCATGACCTCATGGGCGTTTGCGCATCCGTGGATGACGTTCTTTTTGGCCATCAGCTTAATTTGGGCGATAGATCACATCGTCACTTCGTTCAGCCCACCGGAGAGGACAAGGAGCCATGACCACAACCCAACTAACCTTCGCCGACATTCCGGTGCCGAAGCCGAAAAGGTACGAGTTTGAAAAGCAGGCGCGTGCAATTTGCGAGGCGGTAGGGGATGGCGAGTATCGCTCGCTGGCACAGATCGAAACCGCTCTCAATTATCGCTACGGGCAAAGCGGGATATCGGCACGTATCAGGGAACTGCATCGCGGATTACTTCCGGGCTGGGACTCGCAGCACAAGACCGAGCGGGCCAACGGAGCGTTTACGGTGCATCACTTCTATCGAATTTGGAAGGTGACGCCATGAATCGCAGGCTTTCACTGATCGAGACGCGAAAAGAAATCGATCTTTGCACATCGTTCGTTTATCCGCCGATTCCGATCCGTAATTACGACTGGTCGGCAATCGACGCCAATACTTACGAAGTTAGCTACGAAGGCGAAGACGAAACCGGCTCGCTTTACACCGTTGGCGGAGCAAGCGGAAACGGAAGCACAGAGCAGGAAGCTATTGACTCTTTGATTGACGAAATTCTGGAGGCCGCATGAACCGCATAGACCATTTCATCGAACACGCGCTGCCGCAACTGCTGGAGAGGCAAGCGCAGCTTACAAAAGTTTCCCACTCGTCTGGCGAGCGGGAGCCGGGAGCCGTGGCTCAGGGAGGGGCGCGGCTCTCGGAAGTTATCTGCAAGAACTGCGGGCTACCCATCGAAAAGATCATCGATCCTTGGGGCGGCGAGCATGGCTGGCATCACCCGACAATCGAGCGCGAAGTCACGGACGAAAACGGCTACGACGTGAGAGTACATGCGACATTTTGCCAGAACGATCAGGGCGAAGCAGAGCCGGAAACCTTCCGCAATCCCGGCCAATCGCTCAGCGACCAAGAGCACGCACGCATCGATGCACGGCGGATGGACAGCCTGGAACGCAGGGCAGGAGGGGAGTGAGCCATGACCACGACCACACCAAGCCGCCGCTGGTACGACGAGCAGTTAGACGCAGAGTACGAGCGCAAATACGCAGCCTTGCAAGCGCGGCAGGACATTGCCGAGCGGCGCGAGCAGCACGCCGAGATTATCCGGCTGCGGCCTTTGGTGCAGGCAGCGGAAGTCGCGCGGGGCAAGAAAAAGTCGCTCGCGGATCATTTGTGGACCGCAGTCTCTGCCGTGATCGTGCTGGGCGGAGTCATGTGGGGCGCGTGGTACCTGCTGGCGCCCGTGATCATGTACTGGATGCTGATGGCGGGGTTTGGGAGATAGGAGAAAACGTTGAGAGAAGAAAAGCCTTTGAAATGGAACGACTGGCCACGGACTCTGCCTGAAAAGCAGATTAAGCATTCAGGGTGGAAAAAGCCGTGGACCTACTACAGCGATGCCCTCGCAAAGGAATTTTCGCGCATGGGCGTCACCGCATCTGTTATCACGGTGAACGATTCGTACAGCCGCGATGCCGGTGTGTGCGTTTGGTTCTCGCGTCAGAAGAAAAATGAGGACTTCACGTGGCGCGACATCCTCGAACTAAAAAAGCCCTACCCGTCCGTCGAGGAAATCCATGCGGCCTATAAGGCTCAGGCCCGCAAGCATCACCCGGATACCGGCGGCGACATTGAGATTTTCAGGCTGGTCGATCAGGCGAAGAGAAACGCCATCGCATGGGTGGACCGAGCAGAAGGGCGTCACTTCGACTACGCGATTGCAGCCGATTCCTTTGCGGAGCGCCGCTTAAACCTAGCCGCGATTGTTGGCACTATTCAGGCCATTCGCAAAATCGAGCGCTGCGGCACATCCGCTCTCATGGAGCGCACGTTCCAAGCCTTCGCGGCTTTGAATGCAGGGGAGGCGATACATGGCACAACCGTTTCTTCTTAACGGGGAAGTGGACGGAGCCGCAGAGCTTAAAGAATTGCGCTCTCGCGTTGAAGAGTTGGAGAGAAATGCCGAGAGGATCAGAGAACAGTCGGAGGAAGCGGCACAGCGAACGGTTGAGGCCATCTTGCGAAAGATGTTCTCTCAGTTGCATCAGGCGACTTCGGTGCTAATTGGCGAAAAAGAAGCGCCGAGTACCGGAAGTTCTACCGTTTGGCCGGACCGCATCGCTAAGGCACGCCCGACTCACGCCCGCATCCTTCAGGCCCTTTTGGACGGCGGCGGCGAAATGACGCTCCAGCAGATACGGACCGTCACAAAATATGGCGGCAACACTTCGACTTATCTAAACGAGTTGGCAGCCAAGAACTGGGTGCAAAAAATCGCTTCGGGTATATGGGCCTTGAAAGGGTAGCCATGATCGCACTGCATCTGGAATGCACCTTGAGCGACCTGGCCCGCGCAGGCGAGTTAGGCCCTGCGATAGAGGAGCTTGCGCGAATCGAGCACTTCACCGCGCAGGAACTTTTGGACTGCATGTCGAGCGAGAAGATAGCGGTACTGGTGGAACGGGATGCGGAACGGAATCCGGCGGTAGAGGAGTTGTGACGATGGCACGGAAACGCAAGCTGAAGGCGATTGACTACATCCGCGAGGGCTGGTGCAGATATTACGCAGCACTCGATAAAAATAAGCGTCCGATAGGTGTAAGGGATTCCAGGGCTGCGGAATGGTGCTCAAACGGGGCGATCTTCGCAGCATATCCGGAAATCGACTCCATTATTGCGGCTCAGAACAAACTGGCATCGGTAATAGGCGTAAGAGTTTCCGGCATCCCCGAATGGAACAACGATCCCAGCCGCACCAAGCGCCAAGTGCTCGCAGCGTTCAGGAAGGCAGGCATCTAGTCCCATGCCGCGCGGACACAAAATAGATCTGGAGCGCACGGCCTGGATGGTCGCAATCGGCTGGCACACCGACCCGGCCAGCTTTGTCTCCCGCGAAGGCAAGCTGCTTTTGCACGGCGACGATTGGGAGCGCATGAAGCAGCGCGTGTGGCTGCGCGATAAGGGCAAGTGCAAGCTGTGCAAAAAGTCCTGCTGGGACGGCGAATCGGCCATTGCCGACCCGGACCATATCGTGAAGCGCAGCGATGGCGGTGGAGACGAACTATCTAACCTGCGCGTTTTGTGCCGGGCTTGCCACAACGCGCGCCATCCCGAGAAACAGGTGCGCTTCGGAAAGTACTGCGAGCAGGCGGTCAAGGACTTCGAAGCAATTTACGCAAAAGGAGAAACAAATGTTGAAGATCACCAAGAGTAGCGACCCTCTCCCGGTAGAGAGAATCAATCTGTGCATCTACGGAGCACCCGGTCTTGGCAAAACGACTCTGGCGTTTACGGCGGAAAGCCCGTTGCTCCTCGATTGCGACGGCGGCGCGCACCGAGCAAAGAACCGCAAAGATACCGTGCGCGTTTCTTCGTGGGCCGATATTGCCGCAATCGAGCAGGGCGACTTAGCGCCTTACAAGACCGTAATTCTCGACACAGCCGGCAGGGCGCTCGATTTTCTGACGGGCGACATTATCGCCAAGAATCCGAAACTGGGACGCGGCGGAGCGTTGACACTTCAGGGCTTCGGGGAACTAAAAACTAGGTTTTCCTCCTATCTAAAGATGCTGCGCACATTCGGCAAGGATGTAGTGCTGATTGCCCACATGGACGAACAGCGCAGCGGCGACGATGTAATCGAACGTCTTGATGTTCAGGGCGGATCAAAGGGAGAGATTTACAAGTCGGTGGACGCGATGGGGCGTATCTACATGCAGGGCAATGAATGGAAGCTCGACTTCAACCCGCGCGAAAACTCATTCGGTAAGAACCCCTGCAATCTCCCGGTTATGCCTGTGCTTCTGTCCAGCACGAATCTACTCGGCGAAGTGAACGCGACGATAAAAGACCGCCTCAACCAAGAATCGGAAAAGAGCAAAGAGGCCAACGCGGAAATGGAAAAGTGGGCAAAGTGGGTTTCCGATTGCACGCGGGCCGAGGAGATCAATCAGCTTTTGCCAAAGGCGAAGGATGCGACTCAGGCAATCCGTTCGCTGGTAGCGAGCCGTGCCAAGACCCTCAAACTGGTCTGGAATGGTACTTCTCTGCGCTACGAAAGCCAGAAGGAAACCGCCAATGCAGCTTGACCGCATCAGCGTATCGAACCTGGATTACTTCCGGGAATGGCGCAAGGACGAGGAGTCCGAAGTTGAATCGCTATTGCGCCGCATTCGGGGTGAGGAGCCGCCCAGTCCGCAAATGGAGGCTGGCACGGCGCTCCATGCTGTGCTCGAAAACGCCAAAGAGGGAGAGTTCGATTACCTTGAGTCCGACCGTTACCGATTTTACTTCTCCAGCGACATATCGATCTATCTTCCTCCGATCCGCGAAATGAGAATCAGCAAGCAATATGCTGGCTTGGAAGTGCGCGGCCGGGTTGACGGAGTTTTGGGGCATAACACGGTGCTCGATTACAAGAGCACTGGGCAATTCGACCCGGAGCGGCTATTGAGCGGCTTTCAATGGCGCTTTTACCTCGACATGCTGGGAATGGAGCACTTCGCTTGGAAGGTGTTGGTGATTCGCGAGACGGAAACTCCGTTTCACTTCGATGTAATCGATGCGCACGATCTAACCCAGCACCGCTATGAAGGAATCGAGAGGGAGTGCGCGGCTCTGGCGGAAGACTTCTCTGCGTTCATTCAGCAGTTTCCCGAGCTCGTAATCGAACTTCCGAAGGCGGAACTACCAAATCTCGATGCTTGGATCAAAGGAGCGGCACATGCCTGACCCTAACGAGCTAGGCGCCCTGTGGCTCAAGAAGTCTCATAAAGGCGTCGTGTACATGTCGGGAACCATTGACGGCAAGTCCGTGGTCGTGTTCAAAAACAAGAATAAGAATAACGACAAACAGCCGGACTACCGCGTGCTTCTGTCTACGCCGCGCGAAGGAAACTGATGCCTAGTAAGCGCGCTGCTATCGACTGGCTGAAGTTTGAATGCGACAACGGGCGCGGAGACGAACCTTGCCATGTGATCGACATCAAAAAAGAGCAGAAGGCTCGCATCAATAACGATGGCCCGCAACCAAAGACGAAATTCGCAATCGAGACAGATTCACCAGACGTGTACTCGCGCATGAATAGAGAGAAGGACCGGGTAATCAAGCGTGTAGGGAACAAAGCGGTAGCTGTGGACTTGCTCGCCCGCGCATGGGAAACGCTGACGGATCAAGTGCTTGACCGGATTCTAGCGAGCGAGGAAATGCAATCGTATTGACTTTCGCGGTCGGCGTGTATGGACACGCGATCACTAGTAGCAAAGCCGGGAGCGGGGTCGCGGTGCGCTCTTGAAACGCAAAGCACCTGTGAAAAATTATCCGACCGGACAGAGAGCACGTAGGTCGGCCCGGAGTTAATTGCTAGAGCGGGTATCAAGCCCCGCACCGCGAGACGTGGGCACAGAGCTAGGCGTAGCTCAGTCTGGTAGAGCATAGGGCTAGAAACCCTAGGTAGGGGAGCGAATGGGCGACAAGTCGACAATCGAGTGGACGGACGCGACGTGGAATCCGGCGACGGGATGCACGAAGGTATCGCCTGGGTGCGCGCATTGCTACATCGAGCGCACGCCGCCGTTTCGGGTGAACCATCGGCAGTTCGACGCCAAAGGAAGCATCCCCATTCAGCTGCATCCTGAGCGGTTGACGCAGCCGTTGCACTGGAAGCGACCTCGCCGCGTCTTTGTGAACTCGCTGAGCGATTTATTCCATGAGGATATTCCATTTGATTTTATCGACCGCGTGTTCGCCGTGATGGCGCTGACGCCGCAGCATACGTATCAGATTTTGACGAAACGGCCGGGTAGGATGCGGGAGTTCGTTCTGCGTTTATGGAAGGACATTTCTTTGATACAGAGAGTTGCTCGCGAAATGGGTCATACCTTCATGTTTGAGGGATTGTCGCTCTTGGCTTGGCCACTATCCAATGTTTGGCTAGGTGTGACGGCAGAGAATCAGCATTTCGCGGATGAACGGATTCCGTTGCTTTTGCAGACGCCGGCGGCGGTTAGGTTTGTGAGCTACGAGCCAGCATTGTCCGAACTTAAATTGCGCTGGGATTGGGTAAGCGGGGGTAAGCCAAAGCCGAAGCTCGACTGGATCATAGCGGGCGGCGAGTCGGGACCTGGCGCCAGACCAATGCATCCCGAGTGGGCGCGGAGCGTGCTGGAACAATGTCAAGCGGCCGGCGTGCCTTTTTTCATGAAGCAGGGCTCGCAAGCCAACTGGGAAGACTTTAAGAATCTCAAATCGTTCACGCCCGATTTGCAGGTGCGCGAATACCCGGAGGCAACCAAGTGACCGTGAAGCGCAAGGGGAAGTCGCATCCAAAGTTCCGCGTGGGGCAGGTGGTTGCGGTGGAACAGGAAGGATCATTATCCAATGACCGAGCAAGCGAAGGTAACGCCGCTGGCAGACTGGCTTATAAGTGAAGCAGAACGCCGGATGAAAGAATCTATTGACAGAAGGCCCAGCGATGAACTGCGGAACGCTACTGAGTACGATCTTAAACAGGCGCACCGAATGGCCGAGACGATGGCGGGAAGGAAGCTTCCGAAATCCACCATGAAGGATCATAGAGACGGTTGCGATATGCAGGATCGCATCGCCGATAAATTGGAAAGGGAGGCACGTCAAATTCATGGTTACGCCGACCAGTTCGCCGCCCTCGAAGCCTCGCTAGCGAGTGCCACACTGGAAATTGCGCTGCTACGCGATCAGGTTGCGGAGTTAAAACGCGAGCGAGATGAGGCGCTAAAACTAGCAGCCGTAGAGCAAAAATCGCATGACGAAAATGACAAGCAAGAGTATCGGCTCACTGTCTCGCAAGGTGTCGGTCTTTCGATAGAGAGGTATAACCAATTAATTGAAAGAGAAAATTCTTGGTTAGACTTGGAGGAATTTGTTCAAAAGATTCTAAACGACCTTCCTAAAGTTGAGTGTGGTCAGAAAGACAGAGATGCGCGGCTGCTTGAGATTTGCACGGACAATCAGTTCATCTATTACGGCCCGTATCCGTGTACCAACTGCCGGCAGCCGATCTGCAAACTGGCAGAAGAACAGGGTGGAGAGACTTTTGACTATCCCCAGGGTCCGATATACCCAAATACGAATTGGACCATCCATACATGTACTTCGCAAATGGTGACAGATAGCTTGACATGTCCGTTCTGCGGGCATGCTGCACATCTTTCTACTGACTGGACGATAAACTCAGTTCGTATCGACAAGGATACGTGCGAGTGGGGCAGTGGAAATGTGACCTGCAACTGCCCGCACCAAATGCCGCGCATTCCAATGGCAGACCTGCCGCAAGCCGTGAAAGGAGCGGGAAAGTGAATCTTTTTTGCCATCACCTCTGCGGGATCGATGCTATCGCTAGGCGGTCGCGCGCAAGTCACGGATGGTGGCGAATCCTTTACTGTTTACGCTGTGCGAAACCAATTATCGGACTTTGCAACTGGTGAAAGGAGCCAGCGATGCCCGTTGATGCAGAACCGAAGCGAAGCTGCAATCGCCACGATGATTGCGATGAAGCTGAGCGGTTTCTTTTAGAGCGTCATCCCGGAAAAACAAAAGCCGATATTCATCTGGATTTCCACTGTCACAGGGAAGATTGTGAGGACATCGTTCCCATAGACCCCATGCTGAATGACGCGGAAGTTTTGCGCTTGTGGAAGCTGGCTGGCCTGCCCACGGTCGGCAAATATCGACGGCAGTATAAGCGCATTTGGTCGCGAGCGGTGGCGATGCGCGAAGGAAGCTGGAAGTTCACATATCTCCGCAGATGGGCGCGCAGCCAAAAAAAATTGTCTACAAGAGCTGCCTGATGCGGACTTACGGGTTGGCTACAAGGAAGCACTGAGCGAATGAAGCCATATTACGAGGAAGAGGGAATTAAGATTTACCTGGGTGACTGCAGGGAAATCGTTCCATCTCTAGACTTTGATGTGATCGTCTGCGATCCCCCATATGGCCTAGGTATAGAGTTTGGGCGGCGAAACGAGCGCGTTATAGGAGACGAGGCAGTATCTCTGCGCAACTGGATCAGCGCGCTTCCCCGTCCGCAATTGTGCTTTGGCTCCCCTCGTGTCGACCGTCCTGTTGGCATTCGCGCGACCCTCATCTGGGATAAGAGCGAGCTGACAGGAATGGGTGATTTGGATTTCCCATGGAAGATCACGCACGAAGAAATTTATGTGATTGGCGAAGGTTTCTCCGCTAGGCGTCGCAAAGGATCAGTTCTGCGTCATCCACTCCGTCCGGTCTGGTCTAATCATGCTGATGCGGTTACAGGCACGCACCCGACGGAAAAACCTGTCTCGTTAATGATTGATCTGCTTGATTGCTGCCCGTGGGAGAAAGTCTTGGATCCAACTTGTGGGACAGGTACTACGCTCATTGCGGCGCGAAGGCTCGGCAAAAATGCTATAGGAATAGAAATAGAGGAGTGTCATGCGGAGATCGCTGCCAAGCGTCTAGCGCAGCGCGTATTGCAGTTCGACTGAGGAGAGCATGGGGCAGTTGACACACGGATCGCTGTTCGATGGCTTTGGCGGATTACGCCGCGGGCTAGAGGATGCAGGCATTGAGACTATCTGGAGATTGGAGCTGATGGATGGGACGGACATCGAAAAATCGGACCCAAGAAGATACGCAAGGCCAGATGTTTTGTCCGGCGGTCCGCCCTGTAAGAGAACGTCTCAAGCGTCAGCCTGGAACAGATCGAGAACTCTCGCAACCTTGTGGCCTGAGATGTTGCGGTTCATCAAAACGCTGCGTCCCTGCTGGGTACTCGTGGAGCAGCCACTTGGTGGACGCAGTATCATCATTGAGGCCGCGCAAGAGCTTCAATTCCTTGGTTACGGGTGCGCCGGGAGAGTTATTAACAGCGAACACTGGGTGCCTCAACGGCGTGAGCGTTGGTTTCTTGTCGGAAGATTGGGCTGGCATGGGATGGCCGTATGGAATCACATTTACGCTAACCGCGAGCGAAACGACAGGATCGAACGAGGGTCATCTCAAGAGGAAAGACGGGCGGATGTACAACCACAAAGCCAGGTGTTCTATGGGAACTGTTCCCACTGTGTGCGAGATGGAATTTTTGCAAGGATTTCGGCGCGGAGAATTGCATGCGTGGGCGCGGGAAATGCAGTTACGCAGCCGGTCGCAGAATGGATCGGGCGCCGAATCGTCGCAGCAGAGGAGCTGAGGGGCCAAGAGTGAACTATTACAGAAGATTCCCAGGGGATTATCTACGCAAGACCTTACATCTGGACTTTATCGAGGACGGAGCCTACACGCGCCTTTTGGACCTCGCCTATACCGAAGAAAAAGCCCTCAGTTTGAACCACGAGATTCTGTACAAAAAAACGCGCGCAAATTCGCCGGAAGAAAGGGCGGCAATCGACAAAATTCTCTCTGAATTTTTCACTGCGGGCGCTAACGGCTATACCAATAAAAGAGTCAGAGAGGAGATAAGAGACGGAAAACAAAGGATTTCAGCTTCACAGAAGAATGGTTCCAAGGGCGGCAGACCAATAACCCGGCAGGTTACGTCTAGGTTAGCTAAAAATAACCTAGAGGCTAACCTAGATGAAAGCTCTCCAGCACCAGCACCAGCACCAGCACCAGCAAATACAAATTCAAATACAAAGTCAAAAGCTATTGCTCACTCGAATTTCGATCTGTTTTGGGACGCGTACCCGAGAAAAGTTGCCAAATCCTCTGCGATGAGGGTGTGGGCGAAGACTCAGGGTGCTGAGGAGAACGTTCTGGAATTGGTCGCATCCCTCGAGCGTTGGAAGTTAACCGAGCAGTGGCAGGACTCGCAGTACATCCCCTATCCGGCAACGTTTTTGAACCGGCGGCAGTGGCAAGACGAAGTTACGATTGAGGCAAGCAATGGAAAACCGACTGATAAAAAACAGCGAGACACCGAGGCCGCAATCTCCCAAGTCTTCGGAGTTACTCGGAATGTGGCTTCTCACGATCAGCAAAATGTATCCCGCAGTGCGGCTGGACGATCCGGCGGTGGCGCTGCTTTGGAAGGAAACCCTAAGCTGCTACTCAGCCGAACAAATTGAGGCGGCGTTTCGGAGGCTCATTCGGGAGTACAAGTACCCGACTCCGATTCCGGCTTTGATTTGCGAGTACATCCGCGAAGCTAACGCGCAAATTGGCGATTACGCTCCGCTGGTGCGCGGATTATTGCCGGAACCGCCGCTGAGCGACGAACTAAGGCAAGAAATGCTGGCGGAAGTGCGCGGCAAGCTCAAGCGAATGCCCAAAGTTAGCCGCGTGGTGGTGGTCACGGAAGAAATGCGCGCGAAGATCGAAGAGCAGAAACGGAAACTGGGCGCATGACGCACGAATTTTCTACAACCGAGAAAGGCTAATTCATGAAAAACCAAATGGACGAAAAGCTCTACGCGATCCTCGCCAAACACGGCTTGGATTATGCGCACGGACGCATGCGCGAGGCGGTGGAAGAAGCGTATGAGCTGGGCATCGAAGAGGGTCGCAAGCTGCCAGCAAAATGCTGCAACGATCCAAGTTGTTGCTCTGACGCCGAGGAGGACAAGCCATGAAGACATTCGCGGAAGTGCGTAGGGTCGCTGCCAGGCGGCGCAGCGCGGCGGGAAAGGATAAGGCGGAATGAGGGAAGGGTTAGTTAATTGTCACATAAATTTGGAGAATCAAGCGAAGGGGCTTTGCATCCAGTGCGGTCAAGATGCAATGAATAAATGCCGCACGGAGGAGGGTCGGCGGGAGTTTCATATAAGCGGGTACTGCGAAGAATGTTTCGACGCGCTATTTGAGGACGAAGACGCATGACCCTCCGCGAACGCGATGTACGCAGCCAAATTACCGATTGGCTCTCGCGCTACGGCTATTTCTGGGAACCGCTGCACTCGGGCGCCGCACGCATGGCCAGCGGTAACTTCACGCGCTTTGGCACGCCGGGCCGCGCGGATCTGCTGGTAGTCTTCGGCGGGCACGCGGTATTCGTGGAGATCAAGGCGCCGGACGGCCGGCAATCGGACAAGCAAAAAGTCTTCGAGCAGCGCGTAAACGCCGCGGGAGCGGTCTACGTGCTCGCACGCTCGCTGGAAGATGTAATCGAGCAGGTGAGGCCGCTACAAAGTGAGGCGAGATGAGACGGCATTTTAAGAGCATGAAAGTCTTGTATCGCTCGATAAAGTACGGGTGTCGCAATTTATTTGTATATGCTCCGTTGATATGGAGAGACAGGGATTGGGACAACTCTTTTTTGCTAGAAATGATGGAATTTAAACTGCGCAGGATGGCTGGCTATATAGGCCGCTGTCACCATGATGGTGCAAAAAGAGAGTCTTTTAACATCAGCAAGGCCGCGATGCTTTGTAGGCGCATGGGCAGCGAAGACTACAACGCTATGGACTGCAAAAAGGAAGATTATTTATACAATCAGGACCTGGAACTTTTGGGAAAAATATTCAGGAAGCACTTGCGCTGTTGGTGGGATTGATCTGTGAGGCCGTTGCAGGTGAGGGAGGGGAGATGAATTGGAGCTGCAAGCTGCCTTGGAATCATGTGTGGGGCGAGTGGAAGGTATCGGAAGTGGGAACGCGATATGCACGACAGGACGCTCTTGGTCTGCTTGCAGTGCGCTGAGGACCGCTGGGCGAAGTGGAAGGCTACGCGCGCGTGAATCCGCACGGGCAGCGGTCGGCAACGAAGCGATGAGCTTTATAGCGCGCGCATTGCGGATACCGTCGCTTGCGGCCGCCATTGCGCGGGACAAGTGCGCCACGTTCGGCTTTGGGAATCTTGTTCCAGCGTTTGCGGGCGAGAGATTGGGCGGCTTTATTCATGCTATTGGAACCGAACTTCTGACCAAGCTGTGCGCCCGAGAGCGAGACGGTCGAGTGCGCGAGCGAACTCCATTGTGGCAATATGTCCAGCGCGTTGGGCGGCAAAATCAAATCCGGGCTTCGCATAGACCGTCTTCAGGGCGGGGAATGGCCCTCCTTTGCCCTTGCACAATAGGCCTCGATTCACCGCATTGCGAAGATCGCAGCGTTCCGTATCGGAGAGTTGACCGATATCAGTCACGGATTCAAGAAGCGCGCGTTTAACGATCAGGGAAAACTTGATTACCTTTGCCATATACGTTTCCTCTTTCCGAGATGGCTGGCTTGCGTACCAGCCGGACGGTTACGAGCCGCACGCTCCGCAAGTCGCGGAGAAGCGCACTGCGGAGATCAGAGCGCCTCTACGGCAGCGGTCTCCTCATCAGTGAGAGGCAGTTCGTCCGAGTAGTCACTATAGCGGTTCGTAAATTTGCGCAGTCCGATGCCTTGCAGGTCGCCACCATTGCGGGCAGCTCTAATCGAGGACCGCAAGTCTTTAATCGCCGCGTCAAACGATCCCCGCACCTCACCCGCGCCGCCCAACTCGAAAGTTACTTGGTAGTAGGTTTTCATTGTTTTTCTCCTGCCGACTCGTTTTGGGGTTGGTCCCCATCGGCAAAGACAGAATACCAAACATCCGCAAGATTTGTCAAGAGTTTATTTTGGATTATTTTTGTGGGACTGGAATAACCGGCCAGTCCCGCGCGGTTGATTAGTCCGCTCCGGCCCGACCTGGCGCGCAAGACCACATGATGCGCGGGGCTGCACAATGAGCGAGTGGCCTGACGAATTTCCTTGACATCCTCGCCAGCGTAGTGCATTAAAGTACTGACCACGACTTAAGGCTTTTACCTGCGCGGCGCTGCCACCTTCCAGCGTTCGCCCCACTCCTCGCCGGGATAGAGCGGGGAATAACGAGCCATGGGACATTTCCGCTAAAAATCACGTAATCGTACCGCGCAGTTTCGAGCCGCCCGCAGAACTCCATAAGTCTTTTCTCGACCGCTACGACCATCTAACCGCGAAAGAGGCACGCAAGCTCTTTGCCGATGGACTGCTCGAGCCAGTGGACGCCGAGAGAAGGCTTTGGAAGCGCACCGCACAGCCATTAACGCATCGCAGCCGCAAATATAGCGCTGGCGAAGGCCGCAGCGGGCATATCTCGCTCGAAATACCGCGCAGCATTCAGTCGCTGATTGAAGCTGAGATTTCCCGAATGCCGACTCATGGCGAGCGTGTAAACGTAGCCGCGTGAACCTCTCCCCTGCGAACCTCAACGTACTGGCAAGCCTGAAAGAGCGTTTGATCACCGGTGCCGTGCAAAACACTGAATCTGCGCAAGTTAAAGCAAGCATGCGTGCCGAATCTCCTCGCCGCTCCCATGTGATGCGTGCTGCGCGTAATCGAGGTGCGTCGTGGCAGCGTTTCAACCGCTCGATGAATGAGAGGGTAGCGCGATGAGCGGGAAACCACTCGGAAGGCCACGAAAAGTCCTCGATGCGGAACTAATTGCCAGATTCATCGGTAAGGGCTTTACGATTCAGTACGTTGCAGATTATTTCGGAGTCGGCGAAACCACTCTCCGCGACAACTATTCGGACGCCTTGCGAAAGGGCCGTGTATTCCGCGACGGTTGCCTGCAAGCCAAGCAGTTCCATAAGGCCATGAAGGGCGATACGACGCTGCTGATCTGGCTGGGTAAGCAGTGGCTAGGGCAGAGCGATAAGGTAGTCGCGGCAGTGCCGAACGAATTGAGTCTCGATGGTCTCAGCGTCCCAAGCCAAGGGCAAAAGCCTGCGGCAGTTAATTGACCCGACGGTTAAGCAAGATGATTTCCTTCGCGCGATCGCGGAACACGATTACGTGCTTTACGGTGGCGCGGCCGGCGGAGGCAAGTCGTACATCCTGCGTTGGTGGCTGGTTCTATTCCTTGTCTGGCTGCACCAAGAGCATAAATTGCGCAATGTACAAGTTGGCCTTTTTTGCGAGGATTATCCGAGTCTGTACGATAGACAAATCAGCAAAATCATGTTCGAGTTTCCGGCGGAACTGGGAGAACTCAAGCAGGGCGTGGTCAAGAATTTCCAGTTGCGCGCAGAGCATGGCGGCGGCGTGATTGCCCTGCGTAACTTGGACGATCCATCGAAATACCAATCGGCGGAATTTGCCGCCATTGCTGTGGATGAGCTGACCAAGAACGAGAAGCCGACGTTTGACTTTCTGCGCAGCCGGTTGCGTTGGTCAGGCGTGGCGCATCCGAAGTTTGCCGCAGGCGCGAATCCAGGCGGCATCGGTCATGAGTGGGTTAAGGCGCTGTGGATCGATAAACACTTCCCGGACGAACTGAAGCCGCTCGCCAAGCAGTTTGCGTTCGTGCAGTCGAAGGCTTCCGATAATCCGCATTTGACGGATTCCTACTACCAATCGCTGCTTACGCTTCCGCCCGACATGGCGAAAATGTTTGCGGAAGGCTCGTGGGACGTATTTGCCGGGCAGTACTTTTCCAATTTCAGTCCGGAGGCGATGGTCGAACGCCCCGAAATGTGGAATCTACGGCCTTGGCATACGCGCTGGCTCTCGGTCGATTGGGGACGCAAGCATCCTGCAGCGGTCTATTGGCACTGCCTTACCGATGACGGCGTGGCGCGGACTTACCGCGAACATATCCGCAACGGACATACGCCCAAAGATTTGGCGCGAACCATCGGGCAGCTTACCGAACGCTGGAATGCGAGCGCAGGAACGGGCGAGCAGATCAAGGCGGTTTACCTGTCGCCGGATGCCTTCGCCAAGCGGACAGACGAGAACACGATTGCCGACCAAATGGGCGATGAGCTCGTGACATTTGGCTTGCCGCGACCCGTGCGCGCTGACGATGACCGTATTGGTGGCTGGATGCAGATGTACCAGATGCTCGATGCTGGCATGTGGAGGATTGGCTCGAATTGCATTGGCCTGATTCGCACGCTGCCCACGCTGGTGCGTGACGACCTCAAGTACGAGGACATTGCCAAGAAGGACGACTCGCGTGCCAACACAGAAGAGCACATTACCGCCCTGAATTGTTCTGGCGATGACCCAGCGGATGCCGCGCGCTACGGTCTCAAATGTGACCAGATTCTCGGCCGCAAGCCGTTTCCCGTGCGCGTCAACGATTCAATCGAAAGAATGCAGAATCTTCGCCCGGATGGGCCGACCAACGATCCTAACGCGGTGGCGATGATGGCCCGCAAAGCCATTGCCGACCAGCGCAAGACAGCGCAGCCGGTGCGCCTGATTACCAGCAGCAGATTTCAGCCAAAGCGTTTTCGTCAGAACAATCCACGCTTCAGTTAGGGAGGAAAAATGGCAGACGTCAAGGCAAGGTTAACCATCGATCCGCTAAAAGGGGTGGCTGCGGTAACGCTGGAAATGGCGGGCCACACCGAGCTTGAGCACGACCTGATTCTGGAGTTCTTTGGGCGCCCGCGTTCCGTATCCCTTGTGCCGTTCCGCAAAGGCGATGAGATCGAGGCGCGATTCACGATTTCAGATCCCGCAGCACCCGAAGCTGCGCAGGAATCGGTCGAGAATCGGCAGCGCGTGCGCGAAGGGCGCGAAGTTCCGGCGCTGAAACAATCCGTGGAAGTGGAAGGCGAAGAAGCCTAATGAATCTCTCAAACTCTTTTCGAGGAGGCAACACCATGAAGAAGGCATTTGCGGTAATTCTTTCGGTCCTGTTCGCTTGCGCCGTTCCGCTTTCCGCGCAGGCTCCGGGCACGGCTCTGCATTATGCGGCCGGCACCTATGTCGCTTCGGCATACAACACCTGGCATGCGACGGTCGAGACGGCTCCGAGCGGCACAGGTTCGGGCACTATCGTTGTCGGACCCGCGTTCGTGACGTTGCAGGACGGCTACACATTTAACCCATTCTCGACGGCCAATCCCGTCATCGTCGGGCAGGGCACGGCCAATCAGGAAACGGTTACGCCTTCCGCGGTGAGCGTGCAGGCTTGCCCTCCTGGATTCGGTGCGACTACGCCATGCGAGGCGATTACCGCGACGTTCTCCAATACGCACGGTCAAGGCGATCTGGTCGTAAGCGGCAGTTCTGGCGTTGACGAAGCGCTGTTCGACGCCGGCAACTACGGCGGCGGTCAAGTCTATTGGTCTGCTGACGGCGGCGATGTCACATTGGGCACCGGTGCTACCACGACCACGCTTTGCACGAGTTGCATTCCCATCAATGCCATCGTGCTCGGCGTGACGGCCCGCGTGACCACGACCATTACCGGTACTTGCACTGGTTGGGAATTGGGTGACGGCACAACGGCTGGCCGCTTCACGGCGAATAACACGGGCCTGACGGCTGGCACCGTCTCTGCGGCCGATATTCAAACGACCAGCGGTGTTGCCTCAACCACGACCGGTATGCTCAACATCACGACCGCCAAAAACATCGTGAGTACGTGTGCCACCGGCAACCCGTCGGCTGGAGCGATCCACGCTCACGCCTGGGGTTACGTGCTGGCGACACCGAACAACTAGCGTGTTCTGGAAGACGGCCAAAGATAGGCTGATTGAAACGTTGGAGCGGGAGAACGCCCGCCTGCTGGCACAGAACGAGCAATATGTGCTGATGCTGGCTAAGCTGGCGGAGAATAAGGCTCCCGAAGCGGAAAAGGCGCGCCCGCGCGCGACTAACATGCCGCAATACCTGAAAAGCATGTCTGCGGCGTCGTGGGATCGTGCGCGGGTAAAAGGCAAGAATCCGCTGGCGCAAGGCATTCCTTCCGGCGCAGAGGTTCCTGTTGCAAATTCATGAGCCGACCGTCTTCCTCGTGCGTCACGGCAAGACGGAGTTCAACAACGGCGACAACTCGCGTCTCAAGGGCACCGAATATGATCTCCCGCTCACAGATGAAGGCCATGATGAAGCTGGACGTGCGGCAGAGTACTTATCGGACTATCCCATTTCCTCGATTCACTCGTCCGACATGCGGCGCGCCACCGAAACAGCGGGACATATCAGCCGTTCAACTGGCGTCCCTGTATCGAAAGACTCGCGCTTTGATCCTTGGGACGTTGGCTATCTGGCCGGTCATAAACGAACCGACGCCCAAGACCGCATCGAGTACTACATCAAGCATCCCGACAAAACGGTTCCGGAAGGCGAGCCCTACCAGGACTGGCACGACCGCTACGAAGGCGGATTGCTCTCGGAGATGAAGGCGGCCGAGAAGGAACCGGATAAGGCGCGCGTCGTGGTTTCTCATTCCTGCAACGCAATGGCGGCGCGAGCGATCGTCAAGGGCGACGATCCGGAGTTCTACGGCGAGCATTCGGAGAATCCGGGCGGGGTGATTCGCATTCGCAAGACAGGAGGACAGTGGCGCATGACGGATGTTGACCTTCCGGGAAGTGGACATTAGGTGTGTTCCATGCTCCGAAGCGCAATCGCAAGCGCGGGCCATATAAAGACGGAACGGAGAAATCCGGATTCGTCACGGCGACAATCAACAAGCCGCCGCGTGAGTGCGGGAACTGCCGTTGGGAACGGCACGACGTGTGCCTCAATCCGCTAACCGACAAAGACGAGCAGGTAGGCAAGATGTTCGGGCTGAAACGAACGGCAGACGGTCACTGGCCGGTAAAGGATTCGTGGTGCTGCGACAACTTCCAAAACAGGTGAAACATGGCTAACTGGATTTCTGGAGCGGTAAGGCATCCCGGCGCTTTGACCCGCGCAGCCGCACGGCACGGCGTAAGCAAGCGCCAAGAGGCTGAGCACGAGAGCCATTCGAGCGACCCGTCCGAGCGCGCCCGCGGCAATCTTGGGCTGCGCTTCATGAAGGGCGGAGATTTGCACAAGTCGCACGCACCGAAGCGTAAGAGGGCGGGACGTGCCTAGCGTTTCAAAGAAAGAACGCCGACTCATGGCAATCGCCGAGCATCATCCCGAGGAAGTCTCGGACAAGAACAAAGGCGTGCTCGCCATGACGCACGAACAGCTACACGACTTCGCAGCCACACCGGAAAAAGGATTGCCCACGCGGGCGCACGCACCAAAACGCAAACGCAAATAGATGGCCTCCGTTCCCGCTGTACAAGATCAGCAGCAGCCGCAACAGAATGACGGCACGATTGTCCCCAAGGAATCGCCCGTCCACAGCGATCAGCCTTACGGCCCGAATAACGTCAATCTTCCGCAGGACATGCAGGACGCGCTGCGCTCTATGTGCCAAGAGTTCGCTAAGGAAGGGCTCGTATCGCGGCGCCATGAAATTCTTCGCTGCCGGCGCGCGCGCTTCTACTGGCAAGGCCAGCAATATCTTTGGTTCGACTGGGACAACTTCGACTGGCAAGTGCCGTACCAGGGCGGCTTCACGATCAGCGACGACAAAGACGCACAAGAGCAGCCGCGGTATGCCTACGTGATGAACGTCTATCAGCCGTTCGGATTGGCGTTTATCGCCGTCTTTGCCTCGCAGGTTCCCACTGTGCATTTCTACCCGCAGTCGCTTAACCGCTCCGAAGACGTGACGGCTGCGAAGGCCGCATCGAACGCTTCCGACCTAATCGAAGAGAACAACCAGATTCAGCGCAAAATGATCGACGTCGCCCGGTTTTTGTGGACGGATGGCAAGGTAGGTGCGCACGTCGATTACGTTGCCGACGCGGAGAGATTTGGCTACGCGGACGCCTCGACGATCGATCAGGGCTTCGCGCCGATGGGCGAAGATTCGTTTGTCTGTCCGCAGTGCCAAGCGGTCAATCCGGTAAGTTCCTACGCCTCGATGGATGCCCAGGGCAACGCTTCGATGCAGGAGCAGCCTACGTGCCTTAGTTGCGGTACGGGGCTAGACGAAACGAATTTCAAGGCCGCTCCTCGCGTTCCCGTGCCGATCAGCAATCCGGACAAAGTTCCCGCCGGGCAGGAAGTGATTAACTTCTACGGTGGACTCGAGCTGCACACTCCGCCGTGGTGTAACGACTTCTGGGAATACCCGTGGCTGCGCCTCTCGTTTGAGGTCGATAAAGCCAAGCCGAAAGCGGCCTATCCGCAAGTGGCGGACAAGATCGATGCGGACATTCCGATGGCGGCCGATGACGTATACTCGCGCGCTTCGCGGCTTGCCGTAGCTCAGGGCTTGCCCATGCTGCATCCGGGCGATGTGCTCTACAACCTCGTGACGTTCAGCCGTACGTGGATCAGGCCGTGGCGCTTCGCCTCGGTCAAAGATGCAGAAATGCGGCAAAAGCTCTCGCAGGCGTTCCCCGACGGCTGCTACGTGGCATTCGCAGGGGATACGTACTGTGAATCGCGCAACGAGAGGATGTCGGATCACTGGCGCGTGATGCACGCGATGCCGGGAGACGGCCAGAGCCGTCCGGGAATTGGCGAAGCATCTCTCGATGCACAGGACCAGGTCAATACGCTGTCGAACATGGCGATTGAGATGTTTGAATACGGCATCCCGCCGATCTATGCCGACAGCGAAGTAGTGGACTTCGAGGCACTACAGCAGAGAACGATTGAGCCGGGCGTCCACGTTCCAGGAAAAGCCAAAGCGGGGCAGACGCTCGCCGCAGCGTTCTTTCAGCCGGCTCCAGCCACCGTTCCGCAGCCGATGTTCGATTACCTTCAGGAATTGCAAGGTCCGGTCTTTCAGCTTCTCACGGGCGTGACTGCCGCTGTTTTCGGCGGCTCGATGGAGGACATGAAGACCGCGAAAGCGTATCAGCAGGCGCGGGATATGAGCCTTGGACGCCTTGCTACTCCGTGGTCTGCGTTCAAACAGATGTATGCCGAAGTAATGAATCTTGCCGTCCGCTGCTTCCGCGATAACCGACCGGGAGACGTGGAGCGGGTGCTACCGGGCGAGAACTCCGAATACCAGGCGCAGGAGATTCGCGTCATGGATCTGCGCGGAAATATCATGGCGCGCCCCGAGGCGGACGAAACCTATCCGCAGATGCGCTCTCAAAAAATGGGAGTGCTGCAACAGCTTCTCGCGCTGCAAGACCCGGAAATCACGGCCATGCTGTCCGAGCCCCATAACCTCTCGATCGTCAAATCTATTTTGGGCCTGAACGACTTCGACATACCGGGCGACGATGCGCGGATTCACCAGCTACGCGAAATCGAAGCGTTGCTCAAAGACCCGATGTCTCCAGTTGCCGCCGTGCATATATTTCAGAACCACGAGGCGCACATCGCGGAATGTATGCGCTGGATCGAATCGGACGATGGGCAGCAAGCGCAGATCAATAACCCCGCGGGGTATGCGGCGATCGAGAGCCATATTCGCGCGCATCAGCAGGCCAAGGCTTTGCAGGAAATTATGTCGGCGGCTCCGCCAATGGGAGCGCCGGCGGGCGCGCCAGCAGGACCAGCGCCAGAGCCAAACGCTACGCCGACTCCGCAGGTGGCTGCGGTTTGAAAGGGAATTTTATGACGATCACATGCTCGGAATGCGGGAACGTAATTGACCTTTTCAAAAAGACGGTCGAAGCGGCTGTTCGTGCGTTCGGTAATAAGGCGCACCCCTTTGATGGCAATGGCGGCGACCTCGGTAGAGGCGTCAAGCTGCACGAAATTCTATAAGAGCTTCCCCTTCTAAATGGAGGGGATGAAGTGAAAGGAAGCAAATGGCATCAGCAACGGTAACTCCAGACGCCTCGGTAGGCGCGGGCGGCGCGGCTTCTTCGTCTGCCGTATCCAGTACTCCATCTGCGGGTGGAGCGGGTGCGGCAACCGGATCAGAAACGGCCCTGCTGACGGACGATCAAATCCTTGGCATCGAACAAGGAGGAAACGAATCCAGCACGGCTGCGGCGATAACCGCAGAGACCACAACTGCCGCTCCGGCGGCTCCTGAAGTTCTATCGATCGATGATTTCAAAGCACTCTTTCCAAATAATCCAAAAGTGCAGTCCCTTTGGGACAAGTACTCCAGTTCCCAGGCTCTTGTAGGGAAGTTCGGCACAGCAGCGGAAGCGCACAAGATCGCCGACACGGTGCGGATGCTGGGAGGCCCGGAAAAACTGGCCTCTATCGCCCAGACCGTCGCCGACATTGACCAGACGGACGCGCGGTTTTTCAACGGTTCCCCGGAAGACCGCAAATCTCTGGTAAGCGAGTGGTACGAGGGAGAAGGTCCGCAGGATTTAGCCGTCACATCGAAGGCTGTACACGGAATGGTGGAAGCGGCGCTCGACGTGATGGCACAGCGCGACCAGAACGGCTTTCTCTCTCTCCGCGACGATCTTGCCGTCCAATGCCTGCGTTCGGCTCCTTCGTTCCAGAAATTACTTGCCGACGCCGCGCAATCGCAAGACCCGGCTGCTAAAGCGTTTGTCCAGTGGGCACAGCATTTCGGCATGGACGCCGGCCAGAACGGGCGGCAGTTAAGCCCGGAAGCGCAACGGCTCGCGAAGGAGAGGGAATCGTTCGGCAAAGAGCGGACGGACTTCTTTCAGTCGCAGATCAGCCAGCGCGTATCGGCGGCGGACACCAAAGTGCAATCCGGCCTGAAGGACAAAATCTCCACGAGCCTAAAGGAACTGAAAATAGGCGACCGCTCCGTATTCGGCGCAAACAGCGGACGGATCCAGGGCATCATCGCCGACAGGATTCTGTCTTCGGTCAACGAAAAACTCATGTCCAATCCTGTGTTTCTCGCTCAGGTGCAGAGCGCGAAGGCGCGCGGCATGAACGTGGGCGAACAGGAACTCATCGATCTTACGAACCGATTTATCGAACTTGTTCTGCCGGAAACCATCTCGCAGGAGATGTCCGAGTGGACCAAGGGCATTCAGGAGCAGCAAAACGGAGCGGCGCATCGGGCGCGAGCGGCGGCAACACGTGTTGACGTTGGATCAGGAGCATCGTCAGGCAGCGGCGGCCGTAGACCTGGATTGACCAGGGAAAAGGCCAGCCAGATGTCCGACATGGAAATCCTGAACAGCTAGACCCATCCGCGTCGCGCGGAGAACTAACACATGCCACAGATGCAAAATGCGCAGTCGGTCGCGTTACAGCTTGAAAAGGTGCGCGACAAACTTCCCCTGCTATACGAACGCGACGACATACTGCTTACCATGATCCAGTCGCGCGGCGATGTCGATAAGGTTTCAACCCGCAACATGCGCATCCCCCTGCAAATCCGCCCCGGCGGCAAAGCAGGACTGGTTAACATGGACGGCGGCGACCTCGGGCGCGGCTCAGGAACCACCTACGAGTATGCTTCGGTGACTCCGATCTTCTTCAAGAACGCGGTCGAAATCACCAAGCTCGTGGAATACGCCACCAATTCAAACGACAAGGCTATCGAAAACGCCGCCAAGAAGGAAGTGGCGAACGGCATGGCCCAGTTCCGCACGTTCCTTGACATGGTGTTGCAGGGCGCTGGAAACGGTGTCATCGGCACCGTCAGCGGCGTGGCGGGCAATACGATTACCTGTTCGGTTCCGTTCGGCGTGGCGCTGATGTATTACAACCTGCCGATCCAGTTCTACGATTCGACGCTCACCATCAATCGTAACCAGGTTGCGGGCATCGGCGACAGCAACATCACCAACACGCCCAATACGACCGCCAATACGTTCACCGTGGATAACGTTCCGGCGGGCGTTGTGGCGACGGACGTCGTCGTTCACTCCGGCCTGTCTGGAGCGAGTCCGACCAGCTTGTACGGTCTGCGCTACCAGCAGAACAACGCTACAACCGGAATCTGGCTGAACCTGAATCGTGCGACGTATGCGACCGAATTGCAGACGCCTTCGGTCAATGCGGGCAGCACGGCTCTGTCTTTGGCGCAGATCCGCACGGCCTATAACCTCATCCGCAAAGCCTTGGGCGCGAACATGAAGCAGTCCAAGCTCGTTGCCCACACCTACGTAGGCCAGCAGCAAGCCTACGAAGCCTTGGCGATCGCGGTGCAGTCGATCATCAAGGAAGGTTTTGGCAACGGGACAACCAAATACGACGGCCTCTATGACAACGACAGTCTGACGATGGCCGGCGTCAAGATGAAGGCCGCGATTCACGCCGACCAGACGAAGGTCGATTTCCTCGATCTCTCGCACTGGGGACGCGCGGTGATGCAGGACATCGACTACTACGAGGTTGGTGACGGCCAGATCATGTTTCCGATCTACGGAGCGTCGGGCGGCATCGCTTCGGCGTATGTCTTCTACTTCGTGACAGGCTTCCAAGTCTGGACAGACTCGCCGCGGAGTGGCGCGTATATCTACGGCCTTACGGTTCCTTCTGGAATCTAGTTGTCTGACGTAATTTACATTCCCGAAGGGCCTCTGTTCGCACCAAAGGCGGCGGAGGCCCTTCGCCTTAAAAGAGAGAAAAAGTGGCAAACGATCAGCAAGCCGGAAGCTGGGAGTCCAGAGAATGCCCCACTTCTGTCCGAACCAGACTCATTGCAGCCGGTGGACTGAACCGCTTCGGTGAGCCGAATTATCGCGTGGTGTGGGGACAAAGCCGCCTCACGTGGATTGGCGGCGAGTGGACCGAGACCGACGCACACGGCAACGAAAACGGACGCGTTATCGAGGAGCGCCAAGTCCCGAAATACTGGCCCTACGACCGCTGGTATCTGGAAAAGTGGCTTCCGCCCGAGCACTACGGATCGCCCGATTATTGGGACGAGACGTTTGTCGAGATGATCGACGGCATCCGCATTCCGTCCCTTGGACCTTATCCGCATCGCGGAGAGTATGAACTTTGCCAGCGTCTTGAAACTAAAGCCGGTGATTATGCGCCGCTCGTGGAAGAGCGTGTCGCGGACATCGTGCGCATGATCCGGGCGGGAGAGACGTATTCAGACGCAGAAAACGCCGCCGCCATCTGGCGCAACGAGGAAAAGAAACAGAAAGATTACGAAAATTACGCCCTCGACATCTTGAACGACGAAAACGCCTTTGAAAACAAGGCACACATCTACATGCCGAAAGCATTGCCGAAATTGTCCAAGCGCGAGCTCAGGGCGATTCGTTATCTCGACATTGGCGCAAAGCCACAGATCGGAGCAACAGTATGAGCACGACCGTAATTCCTTCGGCGGTATTGGACGGATACCTCGATAATCTTCCGCCGGAGTTCAAGCACTTCGCGCCGCGCGCGGTGATCTGCAACATCCTGCCCGAGCCGGTGATGCCGATCATTCAGACCTACGGTGTCTATCACATCAATTATCCCAAACCGGGCGAGCGTTGCGCGCTTACGGAAATCAAATGGGTCGCACTGTACATGGATAAGGGCGATTCGGCGTTCAACATCGCCACCGGACGCGGAGCCAAGGGCGACTTGGTTCAGGACAATCGCTTGCGCTCGATTCAGGGTGCGCACGAAATCGCAGAAGACCTCTGCCAGCAGATGAACCGCAGCGACAGCGAGAGCGGCTATTGGGGAAAGTTCGTTTGCGCTGGCAGCGAACCTACAGAACAGGAGCTTGTCGAAGCGGAACGCAAGTTGGCGGAATACTTCGACCGGATTGTCTCCATTGCCGACGGTGTGTGGAGCGAGACGCCGCGCCACAACATGATCGATGGCCGTTGCCGCAAGGCAGCGAAGTATCGCGGACTGTCAGATAAGCCTTGGATGTCGCAGGTGCGCCCGACAACCGAATGCCCCGCATGCCGAGAAACCATACGCGAAGGCGCTTTGATCTGCCGCCACTGCCACACGCAGCTTGACGGAAACGGAGGCATTTTCGTCGCGGAAGCCGCCGAGCCGGAAACTGAGACGCCGCGCCGAACGCGCCGTAAGCCAGCGGGAGAAGAGCAAATCTAGTGCCGCTCACTCCCGGCAATTTTCCTTTAGTCCGCACGATCACGCAAATGGTGCGCGGACTGTTGGCGGATGAACTGGTAGCGCCGGGATTCCCGTTTGTTCCTCTTTCCGTTCAGGCGGCCAGCGTGGGAGGCCATGTAATCTGCACGGCCAATTTCCCCACCAATCCCGGCTTTGTTCCGAACGACACGCTTCTGGTCGCTGGAATGACGCCAAGCAACTTCAACGGCACGTTCTCAGTAACCACTTCCGGTACGCAAGTTTCCTGGCAGAACGATGCGGCGACGGTGGGAACGGCCAGCGTGCTGGGAACGATTCAGGGATACGGCACGGGCAAGAAATACACCGACACACTGCTGATGACCTACGTCAACAGCGCGTACCGGGCTTTGCAGAGAGCGCTCAAGGCAGCGGGCTCGGTTGAATTAAGAGTCGGTACGGCCTTCGTGACGATACCCGGACTTACGGAAACCGACCCTTCCGCCACCGTCTATCTGAGCTTTGAGGGATTGAGCATCGAATCGGACGCCAATCCTCCTCCGGAGTTCGACATTGCTAATCCCGTAGGCCAGCTTCCATCTGATCTGATTATGCCGCGTCTTGTGAAAGAGCGGCGCACCGGATCCTCGGACATTTTTATCGAGGTAGTCGATCAGACCAACACTGGGAATTTCCAGCTTAGGAATCAGGGTTTCAATCTCGCGCAGTGGAAGTGGGAAGACGATTCAATCGTACTCATCGGCGCACAGCAGGATAACGACATCGCCATTGAATACGACCGCGGACTACCGGCTCTAGCGGATGGAACGTCGCAAATTCAGATTTTGAACTGCGAAGACTATCTCGCCTTCGAGACATCGGCGTTGGTTTCACCTGGGCGTGGCGGCGCGAATGGCGCCACGTGGCAGGCGAAGTCGGACGACGCCAAAGACAAGCTGATCGCGGCAACGGTTCGGCAGCAGCAATTCGTATCGCGGCGTCCGCGTCCATTCAGCAGCAGACGCGGCTATAGCAGGAGAGCCTTGTTCTAATGTCGGTCGCAACCGGCCAAGACGTTCCGCACGATACATTCGGCGGGACGCTAACCGAAGTCGGGCAGAGCAACATGCCTTCGGGAGGCTCGCCCGATAACCTCAACGTGGAATTTCTGCCGGGATTGGTGCGCACGCGCGGCGGCGCGCAGGTGGCAAAGAATTACACGCTGGCCGGTGGCCCGTACCAGGTGCGCTATACCAAAAGCTACGAAATATTCCCCGAGGCGCCGTCGCAGCTTTCTCTATTGTCGAAGCCTTCCTCGAATCAGTACGGCTATCTAGTCGATCCGCTATCGGACGAAATCGGGGTTGTGGTATCGAGCACGCAAAGGCCGTGGAGTCCCTATGCAGCCGATCCGGGATGGTCCGGTCCTCTCGCAAGGTCAATTACCCAATTCGGCAGGGAGTATTTCGCGTTCTCGGGCGGTCCCTACGGATCTGACATGCCACGTCAATGGGACGGAACGCACTTTGACCGTGTGAGCCAATGCGGTCCCGGCGCGCCACCGACAGCCGCCGATTACGATCTCACGACTCCGATTACGGCTCTCAGCGAAACCGATGGCACCGGCATCTCGATAGTTGAAATCCTGCCGGTAACAAGCACCGTGGCCGACGTGATCGTTTCCACCTCTCTGCCGGTGGATTCGCACGGAAACATCCTTGTGCAAGCGGGAGACCTTGTAAAGATCGCCGGAAACACCGTGGGCGGCTACAACGGCAACGTTACCGTTATAAATATTCTCGGTCCTGGTGGATTCCAGATTTCGACGCCGAATCTTGGCACGGGAACGGGCGGCACGGTCGAGTTCAGCATGATAACCGTGTCATTCTCCGCGCAGCCGCTGAGCTTCAATCCCGCCAGCGTGACGATCTCGGGTTCAAGCGTTGCCGGTTATGACGTCTCTTGGGACGTAAGGGAACGGATCATATCCGGCGGAACGGTTACAGGATTTTACCTCTACAGTTCCACGGGAATTTTCGGGCTTGGATCTGCTACCGGAGCGAGTTTCACTATCACGGGCAGCATTGCGGCCGGGCGTCACGATATCACCGTCGCCTTCATTACTCGGCAGGGATACATCTCCAAGCCAGCGCCTCCCGGATTCTGGACCGCTGGAGGCTCAAAGCAGGTATCCGTCAGTAACATTCCCACCGGGCCGTCGAATATCGTTGCTCGACTGGTTCTGTTTACTCCCGTTCTTACGCCTCCCGCGACTCTTGGCACTTTCTACAGCGTGCGCAGGACGACTTCGACGACTACCACCGTGATGCAGATCAACGACAACACAACTACTTCGGCCATTTTCGACTTTTCGGATTCGGATTTAACGACTGCGTTCAACGGTCAGTACCTATTTGGACTGCACGAATTGGGAGAATGCTCTGGCGTTTTCGCCTATGCGAATCGCCTGTTTTGGTGGGGCGAACTTAGCAATCTGAACGATCAGCTTCTCAACATGGAGTTCAATGGCGGCTGGAGCATAGGCACCGGACTGAGCAGTTCGGACGTGCCGCTTGGATGGACGAACGATCCTACGGACGGAGCGGGCGGAAGGCGCGCTGCCGGAAGCGGGGTGTTCGGCGATGCCTACGAAATCATAGGCAACGGCTCGACGCCTGCCGGCATGATCTCGCAGGGAATTTACGAAGATTACCTCGGAACCGACATCCTCGCGGCGCTCACGAACTATGGTGTTCGCATTACGGCGCAAGCGACATCTAACACAGATACGCTCACGGTTGATATTTACAGTCCGACGCAGGGCGGAGTACTTGGTTCGGTTTCTCTGAGCGGATGGGGAACCACGCAATACACTACGCAAATTGCGGACTTTTCTCCATCGCCGATGCCCGCAACGATCCCGAGTGACACCGTGATCCGCGTCTATGGGGCGAGTTCTATTACGAACCTGCATACGATACTTGTGGACCGCATCGAGCCTTTCACATCCGCCACGCCTGTGAACTGGGGCATTATCCGCGTTTCTTACGTGAACGATCCCGAGTCATTCGACAGTGTAACCGGAATATTGCAGCCCACTAATTCGGACGGCCAAGCGATTCGCT
>Ga0134126_10000612_pt1 | contig 45196 bp, 42 predicted proteins | sample KB31752_FD_96881 | JGI IMG/M metagenome (GOLD analysis project Ga0134126, IMG submission 96881) | Terrestrial soil microbial communities with excess Nitrogen fertilizer from Kellogg Biological Station, Michigan, USA - KB3-175-2 | ecosystem: Environmental > Terrestrial > Soil > Unclassified ...
AGACATGATTGAAACCTCTTTCCAAGGCATCGCTCTACCTCCTCAGGAGGCCAAAGCTAAACCTTGATCGATCTGTAAACCATGTCTCCGAACACCCGTAAACTATCTGTTCAGTCTATACACGCAGCGCGGCTACCCTGGGTAATAAGCGAATATGAAATCGCAACCCTGAAGGGGTTGCCGAAGATAGCGCCAACCGGTCTTGAATTGGTGTTCGCAAATATGAATGGTTCGTAGCTGACTTCTTCGCAACCCTTTCTGGGTTGGATCCGTTTTGTCTTGATTACCCAGGGTATCGCGCTGGCGCGCGCAACCCTGGGCTGAAGGTAGTAAACGCCTTTGGCGTTTGGTCATCCACAGAGTCGTGGATGACTCAAGTATGTCATTGCCGCTGAAACGGCTCATCAGATTCAGTTGTTGGGAAGCACCTCGCTGAAGGCGAGAGGTGAATGACAATTCTTACATTGGCGAGCGAGCTTTCACCACGTGAGTTGCGCCGCCGGTTTCATGCAATATCGCAGTTACGTCTTTGGGAGGTTGCTGAGAAACCAGACCCCAGAAGAAGGTGCTGTCGCCTTTTCCCGGCGTCCCACCTTCGCAAACCGGCTTGCTGAATTTGAATCTGACAGTGCTGGCCGTTTGGACTGCCGAGGCCACGCCGATCGTGCCGATACCTCCACTCGTCACCACAAAAACCTGATCCGGTTTCTGATCGTGATCAAAGTCGAGCGTGCCGACTACCGGACCAAAGCTGATGGTCATCCAGTCGATGCAGGCAATATTCACAGTTCCGACTGCGTCGGTGAGATTCAGACGGTATTCATAGGCAAACATGCCTGCCGCAGAAGATCCCGCCAGTGCTTTGAAGGTTCGCGACTGCAAGCGACCAGTGCCGCCCGCGCTCATCGGCACATCTGCAGTCGTATCGGTCACACCGATGCTGCAGGGCGAGGCCGTCGTGAAGACGCAATTGATTGCCGGCGCCGCGACATTCACTACTTTCAAGGGCGCCGCTTGCACAGACAGCGCCGAGACGGCACCTAACAATGCAACAGCCAGACTTTTCATGACCAGGCTCCTTTTAAGATGCAGCCGATGACTCCAGAGGTTCTGATTCACTTGTATGCTCGAGCCCGAACGTTGTCAATGACGAGGCACGCGCATCTTGCGCGTGAATTCACGGGCGGGACGCCCGTGCCACTCTTCAACTTTGCACTACCCTGGGAAAACAAAAAGCCGGAGCTAATAGCTCCGGCCTCAAGTTTTGACAATTCGCGTGTGGAGTTAGTTGGTGGTGTTCTCGGCTTCCAGCTGCTTTAACGCTGCGGCCGCTTTGCGACGACGTCGGGCTGCACCCGCGACTCCCGCCAATCCAGTTCCGAGCAAAACCATTGTCGTGGGTTCGGGTACGTTGCCCGGGTCGCAACTGGCGCTCCACTTAAACCGTTCAGGTCCGCCCTGGACGTTGCTCAGCGTCGCTTCCAGGCCTAGTCGCAGATTCGGGTCGGCTGCCAGCGCTGCCCGCAACCGCTCGGTAGCTTCCGCGTCAAATCCCAGGGCATAGTCAGAATTCGCTCCCTGGCCCCGCTTGAATTGATCGAGCGTCAATGGGCCAAGAGAGGTCGCGCTAAAGACCGCATCGCCGGCGCTGTTGTAAGCAGTGATCGTCAGCGAGTCGATGGTGATGGGCATTTTGTTGCCGCCGTTTGCCTCGTTGATATTGATCAGCAGATGCACCATTGATGGGTCATTGGTGCCGAGCTGACTGAAAAGGATCGTATTCTGGTGCGGTCCGGCACTGGTATCGCCAAACCAAACGTCTTCGGTTCCGTTCCAACGAACGCCACCGTTTTCGGTCGTGGCGTTGCCGTGATGCTCCAGGCTGAGCGCCTCAAGAGGCGGCACCAATTTCTGGATTTGCGGATTCACAAAAACGATCCCATCGGCGTAAGCCGCGGTGTGCGCCAAGCCAATGACGACTACGGCCGTTAACATCAAGACTAGTCTGGTTGCGATCTTCATTCTCTTCTCCTCGATTCCAATTTCGGCCAAATAAGCCTGTTGGGCACTCGCTTCTCTGGCCTGCTCAACTTGAGAAAAACGGCCAAAAAGCGCAGGTTTCCAAAAAGAATGAAGTTCGGGAAGCAAATTCGGGGTGAGTTCAGCGCAAATCAACCGAAAGGCTTGTCGATCGAGGGACTTTGGTTAGTGAAAAACTTCGGGCCTTTGTCAGTGATGTACAAACAGTCTTCAAGTCGAATTCCGAACTCGCCATAGATGACGATGGTGGGTTCATCGCTAAAGCACATGCCGGGTTGAATCGGGGTCTTGTTACCACGCACGAAGTTGGTCCACTCGTGGCCATCCAGACCGATGCCGTGTCCGGTGCGATGCGGCAGACCCGGAACTTTGTAGTCCGGCCCGAAGCCCGCATCTGTGATTACTTTACGCGCAGCCGCATCGACTGCTTCGCATGGCGCGCCGACTTGAGCAGCCGCAAAGCCGGCGTCCTGCGATTTGCGTTCAAGATTCCAAATGTCGCGTTGTCGCTGGGTCGGTTTGCCGAAAACAAATGTGCGCGTGATGTCAGACTGATAACCCTCGACACTGCACCCGCCATCCATCAGCACCACGTCGCCCTCCTCGAGCGTCTGTGGCGTGCTTGAGCCGTGCGGAAATGCGGTGTATTTGCCGAAGCTGCAAAAGACGCCGCCCTGAACACCCAGGTTGCGAAATGCCGTGGCGCAGTTGTTCGCGAATTCCTCCTGCGGCATCCCATCGCGCATGGTGGCCCATGTGGCCCGATAAGCAACGATCGTCAGGTCGTTCGCTTTCTGCATGAGGGCGATTTCCGCCGGCGATTTGAACATGCGGCACCCGGCGGTGACCGGCGTCGCACTGACAAACTCGAGGCGCGGAGCTGCTTGTCTGATGCCGTCGTAAAGAAAAAAGCGCACGCGCTCTTCGATGCCGATCCGGCCCAATCGAATTCCGCGATCGCGAAACACTTCCGCGACGCGGCGATAGGGACTCTGATCTTCTTCCCACGTGCGAATGTCGTTCCCGAATTTGATTAGCTCGCGGGCGCGTTCTTCTTCAAATTTCGGACAAACCCACGCCAGCTCTCCGCGCTGTGGAATCACCAGGGCAAACATGCGTTCGCTGGTGCCCCAATGCATGCCCGTGAAATAAAACATGCTGGAACCGGGCTCGAGATAAATTGCATCAATCTTCTGTTCAGCCATCAGCCGCTGTGCCTTGGCAATACGCGCTTTGCGTTCGTCGTCGCTAATCGGCACGACGCCCGCGGTCATCTTGCGCAGGCGCTGAATCAGGTCTGGGACTTGTTGGCGTTGCTGCACGTCGGCGACGGTTTCGCTGTCAGCAAAAGCAAAGCGACTACCTACGAGGGCGGCCCCCGCCAAGCCGACAGAGGCGCGCAGAAAATCTCTTCTGTCTGTGCACATGGGCGGGGATTGTAATCGAACGTGGCGAATCAAGCCACAGATTTGCACGGATGACACAGATCAAAATCAGAGCGGCGTTGGGGTGGTGTCCTAATCTTCTCTTTCCTCTGCGCAATCTCTGTGTTCTCTGCGCCTCAGCGGTGAGTAGGCTGAAATAGACTCACCGCAGAGACGCGGAGAACGCCGAGGAAGCGCAGAGAGTTGAGATTAGGACACGACTCGGCGTTGGATTGTTGTTTCTGATCCGGGTCATCTGCGTTAATCTGTGGCGATTTAAGACGGCACGGTGTTGATACATCGAACTGCAATACTTATTTGGGCCCTGGCCACGTGTTGGCTTCTGACTGGCGATGTCCAGGCGCAGAAGACACTCCGTTGGGGCGCCGATCCGAGCGGCGGCGCGCCTTACGTCTTCAACGATCCGAAACATCCCGATCAATACATTGGCTACGAGAAAGAGATGGTCGACGCGCTTGCTGCCGCGATGGGTCGCCAGCCTGAGTTTCTGCCTTCGGATTGGGAAACGCTGGTCTCGGCGCTGCAGAGAAAGTCTTTCGATGTAATTGTGAACGGGCTCGAACCGACAGCCGATCGTCAAAAGCAAATTCTCTTCAGCAAGCCCTACTACATTTTTCAACTCGCGCTCACTGTGCGCAGCGACGAGCAAGCGATTCACTCTCTGGAAGATTGCAAGCAGCGCGTCGTCGGCACCCTCGGCAACACGGCCGCATCGCGTTTACTGCAAAAGGAAGGCATTCCTTTTAAGAATTACGCCGAACCGCTGACTGCCTATAGCGACCTCAAACTGAAACGCATCGACGCCGTCATCATGGATGTGCCGGCGGAAGTCTTCTACGTCAGCAAGGATCCAAAGGTGAAGCGCGCGTGCGAACCTTTCTTTCGCGGCACTTACAACGTCGGCTTGCGCAAAGGCGACGATGCGCTGAAAGCGGAAGTTGATGCCGCAATCGACAAGCTCCTCAACGACGGCACGTTCGAACGGATCCTGCGCAAGTGGGGGCTGTGGAACGATGCCCAACTTGAATTGCAGACGGCGCACCAGACGTGTCAACCTACCCCGCCGACCAACACCGGCGGTTATGACATTACTTCGATCAGTTTCAATTGGCGTGAAGCGATTTGGCGTCTGACCAGAGCGGCAGTTGTCACTGTGCTGGTCGCGTTCGGCTCAATGGCGATCGCGGTGGTGCTGGGCATGCCGCTGGCGATTGGGCAATGGAAAGGGCCGCGCCCGGTGCAATGGCTCTGCACCATCTACGTTGAGTTTTTTCGCGGCACGCCCGTGCTGGTGCAGTTGCTGTTTCTCTATTTCGGTTTGCCAACGATTGGATTAGCGATGCCCGGTTGGCTGACCGCCTTGATCGGCCTCGGCTTAAATTACGCCGCGTACGAATCGCAGGTTTATCGCGCGGCGCTGGAAGCAATTCCGCGCGGACAATGGGAAGCGTCGTACTTGCTCGGCATGAGCCCGGTGCTCGCGTTCCGCCGCATTATTCTGCCGCAGGCCTTTCGCATCGCGCTGCCGCCGATGACAAACGATTTCGTTTCCTTGTTCAAAGACACCTCAGTCGCTTACGCGATTTCAGTTTGGGAATTGGCTACCGCTTATCGCGAACTCGCGAACGCGTCCGGCCAATTCTTGTTGCTGGGCGTGGCTGTCTCGATATTTTATTTGATGATGAGTCTACCGATGGCGCACTTGGCGCGCAGGCTCGAGCGCAAATTGCAAAGACGAGAGGCGATTGAAGCGGTGGAGAGCGAAGTAGTTTGAAGAATTAATTCCCTCTCCCTCTGTGAGAGTGGATCAACATCGCCAATTGCCAATTTTTGATTTTTGATTGATTGCGAAAGTTAAGCTGGATTTCCACTTAGGTAGATTTGAATCGGCAATCGGCAATCAAAAATCGGCAATAACACCGCCCTCACCCCAGCCCTCTCCCAAAGGGAGAGGGAGAGAAAGACAGATGATTCGCGTAACCAATCTCATCAAGAACGCTAACAGCACGCGCATCCTGCGTGGCGTCACTTTCGCAGTGCAACCGCAGACTGTCCTGGGAATCATTGGCGCGTCCGGCAGCGGCAAGACGACGCTGCTCCGTTGTCTGAACGGACTCGAGCAGATTGATGGCGGCGCTATCGAGTGCGCGGATGTGCGGCTGGAATCATCTCTGCCAAAAAATGAATACGCGCGCCGCGTGACTGACCTGCGGCGAAAAGTGGGAACAGTCTTTCAGCATCTTTATCTGTTTCCTCATCTGACCGTGCTCGGCAACATCATCGAGGCGCCCACGCATGTGCAACACGTGCCGCGCAAACAAGCTGAGGACGAGGCGTACCAGTTACTGGAATCGGTAGGTCTGAAAGAGAAAGCGCGCCGATATCCCGAAACGCTTTCCGGCGGCGAGCAACAACGTGTCGCGATCGCGCGGGCGCTGGCGATGCATCCGGAACTCCTGATGTTTGACGAACCTACCAGCGCGCTCGATCCCAAACGTAGCGCCGGCTTGCGTTCGCTGCTGCGGGGATTCGTTGAGCGTGGACACACCATGGTGATCGTTTCGCACTCGATCGGTTTTCTCGAGGGACTCGCCGACGATCTGCTTTACATGGAACAGGGCGAAATCGTGGAGCAAGGACCAGCCGAACAACTTCTAAATTCACCCAGCGATCCGCGCACCAAAGATTTCATGGCGCAGGCAAAATAATTTAGCCGCGGATAAACGCAAATAGACGCGGATAAAGACAAGACAGAGCAAGCCCGAAAAAGCAGAAAACGCGCAAATGAACTCCTCACACCGTTCCTGCTTCTTGTGCTTCTTGTGCCTTTTCGTGGCTTAGTGTCTTGCGTTTGTTTTATCCGCGTCTATCTGCGTTCATCCGCGGCTAATTCTTCACACCAGATTCATCGGCACCGGATTTTTGGGATCGGTATAGTCGTAAAATCCACGCCCTGACTTACGTCCGTACAATCCGGCCATCACCATCCGCTTCAAGAGCGGCGGCGAGGAAAAACGCCTCTCGCGAAATTCATTGAACATGATTTCTGAGATGTAGTAAGTCGTGTCGAGGCCGACGAAATCTCCCAGCGTCAAAGGCCCCATCGGATAGCCGCATCCCAGCTTCATTGCGTTGTCGATATCGACGATGGTGGCGACCCCTTCTTCCAAGGCGCGAATCGCATCCAGCATGTAAGGAACCAGCAGGCGATTCACGATGAACCCCGTGCGATCGCCGGTGCGCACGGGAACTTTGCCCAGATTGCCGGCGAAGGCCACGGCATCTTCATAGACGCCGGCGTCCGTCAGAATCGTGCGGATGACCTCCACCAGTTTCATGATTGGAACCGGATTGAAAAAGTGCATGCCGATGAAGCGTTGTTGCCGTTGCCCCGAAGTCACGGACATCATTTGCGTGATCGACAACGAAGAAGTGTTCGACGCAAAGATGGTTTCAGGTTTGCAGAGGTCATCGAGCCGCAGATAGGTCTCGCGCTTTGTGTCGAGGTTCTCAACAATCGCTTCGATGATGATGTCGCAGTCCGACATGTCTTCAAACCTGGTCGTCCCACGCAGCCGGGCGCGCACCTGTTCGGCCGGGTCTTTGAGAGTGCCTTTCTCGGCAAACTTGGCGAGCGACTTCTCGATGCCGGCAAATCCTTTCGCGATCAAATCGTCGGAGACTTCGCGCACGATCGTTTCATAACCAGCCATCGCCGCGGTTTGGGCGATGCCTGAGCCCATCAGACCGCAACCCAGCACGCCAACTTTTTTGATTTCCATGATGCCTCCTAAGAGATTGTTACAGAACCCCGAACGATAGTGAGCGGATCACAAACTCAACTGTGAATCGGAGTGTCTTTTTGCACCCGCTCGCTACTGCTCGCGGTTCTGTAACCCTATTCATAATGCTTCCAGACAAGAAAGAACGATATCAACACCAACAGCAGAGCTGCGATTTGCGCGATGCGCCAGGCAATGGTCACGCTCGTCGATTGGCCCGGACGTTTGTAACTGATAACTGCTGAGAGCGCCGCGCCTGAAAGCAGACCACCCATATGCGCGGCATTATCGATGATGCCGCGCCCGAGAAATCCAATCGCCAGATTCAACAGAATCACCGGCAACATGCCCGTGCCGAACGCGCGCTTGAAACCTTCGGGCAGCTCGCGCCGATACTTCAGACCAAAGACGAAGAGCACTCCCACCAGTCCGAATAGCGCACCTGACGCGCCCGCCGACGGTTCATCCGCTGACTTGATGAGAAAGCTGCCAATCAATCCGGGTCGCGCACCGGGAATCACCGTCAGATAACTCGCCATCACTCCGGCGACGCCGGTGACGATCCAGAACAACACAAATCTGGCAGAGCCATACAACTTTTCCACCCAGGGCCCGAGCACCCAAAGGCTGTACATATTGATTAGCAAGTGCGGCAGGTTGACGTGGATAAAAACCGGCGTTACAAAACGCCACCACTCGTGATCGTAATGAATCGCGTAATTCGTTTTCGCGCCGAAAGCCAGCAGTACGTTCTGATCGAATGCGCCCCACAATGCGGTCGAGGACATTCCGTTCTGTTGCCACATCAACAGGAACACAAAGAAATTCGCGATCAAAAAAACGATGGTGAAGATATACGGCCGCGCGAGAATGGCGCGCGCGTATCCGATTGCATAGCGCTCGCGCAAAGGAATCGCCTGGACGGTCGGCTGTAGGGGCGCGCCGCAAACATGACAGCCGGTCTCGCCTGCGCCAATTAATGCGCCACAGTTTCGGCAGATGCTCGGACGGCCAGTGTAGGTTGGTGGATTGTCGGACAATTTGGAGTGCGGTGGCTTGACACCGCTTTGCGTTTCTTTGCGTCTTGGCGACTTTGCGTGAACTTCTTTTTCACGCCAAGACGCCAAGGCGCAAAGTGACGCAAAGAAAAAGCGCCGTCAAGCCGGCGCACTCCAAATGTTACTTCAGTTCACCCAGCAGGCTTACCAAATCGTCCGCATGTTCTTCTTCGACTGCGAGAATGCCTTCAATCATGCGTCGCGTAGTTGGGTCGTCGTTGCCGAAGTAGCGAACCATGTCGCGATAGCTGTCAATCGCAATGCGTTCCGCCACCAGGTCTTCCTTGATCATGTCGGTCAGCGTTTCGCCTTCGACGTATTCGGCGTGACTGCGCGTCAGCAAGCCTTCGGGATTGAAATTTGGCGCGCCACCGAGTTGCACGATGCGCGCGGCAATTTGATCGGCGTGACCTTGCTCGTCAGTCGCATGCTCCAAAAATTCCGCAGCCACGCTGTCGGCATGAATGCCGTTCGCCATGAAGTAATGCCGCTTGTAGCGCAGCACGCAGACAAGTTCCGTGGCCAAAGCTTCGTTCAGCAATTTGATCACAGTATCGCGATCTGCCGTGTAACCCTCGGTCACCGCGCCGTTTTCGATATGTTTGCGTGCGCGCTCGCGCAACGTTTTGATGTCAGTGAGAAATGGTTTGTCAGCCACAGTCGTGACTCCTTCTGTTTGAGTTGTATGAATAGGAAAGCAGGATATTACAAGCGGGGGAAGGGGTGGGCAAGCGAGCAGTGCGCATCAAGTGACCCTAATCACGTTTGCCACACAAAAGTGAGTTTCGTGGCCGCGGCTAATCTGCCGCGATCTTTGCAGTGAGGGTTATTTGGGCCGCCCCGCCGCCGCCGGCGATCACTTCAATTGGTGCTTGCCACTGCAGAGTCTTGATGCGACACACGCCGGTATTGTCCTCGCGGCAATAAACAAAGGTAAAAGTCGCGTTCAGTTGCGCAGTGCCCGGGCCCGTCGTATGAATCGGGATCTGCACCGGAAGTTGAATGTTTTTCAGCGTGCGCCGGGCGTTGTTCGGGTCGATTGAAATCAATTGCGATCCTTCCGCAACCGAGACGCTGTAACGGTGCGGCGCGGCCGGATTCAGGTGATAGCCTGAGGGCAACTGCAAATTCAACAGGATCGAACCGTCGCCGCTGCGGATCTTTTGCAGCGGCAACTTGATCTCTTCCTGATTAATCGAATTGTCAGCGGATGCTGTTTGGTTGAGCTGAGGTGGCTGCAGACCTTTAATCGCGAGCGTCTTCGTCGCTTTAGTTTTCAAATCAAGCACGCGAACAGCGTGATTATTCGTGTCGGCAACGTAGAGCCTGTCGCCGGCGATCGTCAGTCCGCCGGGCTCGTAAAACGAGGGCGCCCCGCCATCGGCTTGTCCCGGTTTGCCGGTTCCAGCGAATGACGAGACGGTCCGCTTGGCGGGATCGAGCAGCTTGATTTTGTGATTATAAGTATCAGCGACCAGCAGCTTATCGTTCCATCGTGCCAGCCCCAGCGGGTGTTGCAGGCGCACGTCATTGCCGTGTCCATCCTGGTCGCCGAAATCGAACAAGTCGCCACCGACAAGGGTGCGCACGTTGCCGGCGGCGAGATCGATTGCCCGAATGATGTTGGCTTCCGCGTCAGACACGAACAAAGTCTTGCCGTCGCTGGCTAACGCGGACGGTTGGGCAAACGCCGCTTCGTCGCGGCCGCCGTCGAGGCGCGCTTCGCGACCTGAGCCGGCATAGGTCGAAACTTCCTGCTTATCGAGATCGAGTTGCCAAATTTGATGTGGGCCCGCCATCGCAATGTACAGCGTGCGACCTACGAGTTGGAGATCCCACGGCGAATTCAAGGCGATTTTCATCGCTGAACCTGCTTCGCCGTACCCGTGCGATTGCACGCCGGTTCCCGCGATGGTTTCCACGGTTCTAGCTCCCAGATTGATCTGGCGGATTAAGTGATTTTCAGTATCAGCAACGTAAAGCTTCTCGCCGTCGAGCGCCATGCCTTGGGGACGAGAGAAAGTTGCCTCGGCAAAGGGCCCGCTGGACATTCCATGCTGACCATTGCCAATCACGTCAACTAACGTTCCGTCGAGCCTGGTGATCACGATGCGATTGTGATCGGAATCGGCAATGAAAAGGCGATCGTTTTTCTCGTCGGCGAGAACTTTGCCCGGAAAAGCCAGCGGCAAGTCGCCGACTTTCGCTTTCTCCAGCACCAGCTTGAGCGGCGCTTCATTTAATTCACCGCGCTGACGAAACTCGGCGATTGAGTCTGAAATGGCTTTATCGAGGGCCGCGTAGCCGCCTTCTCCCGACAGCTTTCCAATGATGTATCCGGCTGGATCGATCAAGTACCGCGTCGGCCAGGCATCCACTGCGTAAGCGCGCCAAATGTTGAAATCCGCGTCGTTGACGATCGGATGCTCGATCTCATAGCGCAGAATAATGTGCCGAATATTTTCGGTATCTTTTTCGTTCTCGAACTTGGCTGAGTGAACGCCGATGACAACCAACTCATTTGGATATTTCTTTTCGAGCTTCTTCAGATCGGGGATGATATGCATGCAGTTAATGCACCCATAAGTCCAAAAATCCAGCAGCACCACTTTCCTTTTCAAGGCGGCGAGCGAAAGCGGCTTGTCCGTGTTCAGCCATCCGCGGCCTCCCGTCAATTCGGGGGCCCGGATCCTGGCGCGTTCTTGTACGGGCATTTCGAAACCTTTCGATGAAGACGAAAAAAATAACCACAAAGGCACGGCAAAGAGCAAAGGGCAAAGAGCTAAGAGTCGGATGATGCGACGAACGGATTCATCCTTCACTCTTGGCTCTTCGCGCTTTGCTCTTAGCTGTCCGTGTCTTCTGTAGTCCATCTATCCTTGCAGGATCTGATCGAGGCGATCTACTGCTCTCCTTAGATGCGGAATTGTTATCGAGCCGCCTACCACCAGCGCAACATTAAACGCGTCCATGAATTGTTCACGAGACACGCCGCAAGCGGCGCATTGTTTGATGTGATAGGTGATGCAGTCGTCACAGCGCAACACGATCGAGGCCGTCAATCCCATCAACTCTTTCGTTTTCTTGTCGAGGGCGCCGTCCTCGTAGGCCTGCGTATCGAGCGCGAAAAATCTTTTGATGCCGAGATGGTCGCTGCCCAGCAGCTTCTCGTTCATGGCCGCGCGATATTGATCGAACTCGTCCATGCAAGGCGGTTCCTTTCGGTTTTCCGCGACTGTACCACACGGCGAAATCTTTCCCGAACTGTCGGTCGGAGCGCCCACGCAAAATCATTGACCGTACCGCTGGTCGCATGTTTTTATTCTGATGATTACCGTTACTTCTTCCCTCAATGATGGAACCAACCACGTCTGACCAACCCCCGGACTCGCTGGATCCGTCAGACGCCGCTGAACTTCACGATCTGCTCCCCTTCACCATCGGGGATCAAACCTTCGCCGTGTTTACCGATCAGATTGATGCCACGGCTGAGGCCCGCCCGCTCGCCCGGCTACCCAGGGCGCCCGCCGCCGTCGTCGGAGTTGTCTGTGTGCGCGGACATATGTTGACGGTGCTGGATGTGGGCGCGATTCTGAAAGGCTCGGAAACACAATGGACACCCATCCTCCCGTTTGTGCTGGTGTTGCGCGGCGATGAGCAGCTTGGCCTGGTCGCGGAAAGCTGCCGCGACACTATCACGATCTCTGCCGAAGACATCGAAGCACTGAATCTTGTGGACTATACGGATGCGCCGGCAGCTTTGGGGACAGTCACTTACGGCGGTGAGCGCATGATTATTATTGACGCTCCGCAGTTGTTCCGTCATGCGGTCCAGCGACGCGAGCGCCGGCGCCGGCGCTTCTGAAAGTGCTGTTTTTCTGTGGCTTTTCGCGAAAGTTGTTGACCACCATAACTGAGAGAGTTAGACTCCTGACCAATTCAAACGCAATAGAAACTTGGACTTAGGTGATTTCTTTACGCAGTAACACGGAGGAGGAAAACAAAAAAGACATGGCGAGATTTTCAAAGGTCTTTCAACTTTTAACCGTGATCCTCGTAGTCGCGATCGTGAACGTCTACGTGATGGGCGCACCAAAAGCTTCGACGGATCCAAAGAAAGCCGACGCTCCGGTCACAACTGAATCAACTGCTGATGTGGCGAGCGCGGACAATGTGACGAATGCCAAGGTGGCAACGACGGCAGTCGCCTCGGAAAAGCTCAAGCTCGCGCCGGGTTCCAAGGTCGATTTCAACCGCATCTTTTCGCGGAATGAGATCGCCTCGCGAGCCACGTCGAGTCACAGTTTCATGAATGCCAAGACAGCAGGTCGCGACCTTTTCAAAGCGCCGCCGCGCCCGGGCATGGCCCCGGACGACACCGACAGCGACAGTGGCGGTGGCGGCAGCAGGGGCACATGGATCGCGCTGGGCATTATCGCGGCAGTCGTGACGATCGCTGTGATTGGACTCAGGCACGATCGCTCAAGTGGTCTAGGGTCGTCAGCTCCGTAATCCAGCTTTTTATTGCCACCGGCCCGGCGGATTTGGCGCCGGCGCTGGTGGTATCTGAACGCGCGGGATAGCTTGCACTTCCGGAGCGTCCCGCGCATACTTTCCGCGTTAATTCCTGCTCTCGCGCCTCGACGGCGAGGCGCCTGTCCGTGCTGCGAAGCGACGTGTTCGGCTGAAGAGAGAGTGAGGTTAGTTGTCAACGTAAGGAGCCGCTCTCACTTTTAGGTTAGAGCATCGGGACGTCGCACTTCGCCGAAAGAAAGTCAGGCATCCTGCCTTTGTTCAGTGACTGAATCCCGCGCCTCCATTAGCATCAAAGGACAGAACAAGAAATGGCTACAAAACTTTACGTAGGAAATCTCCCTTTCCAAACGACTAGCGACGATTTGCGCGATCACTTCGCGCAGGCGGGCAATGTGGAATCGGCCCAGGTCGTCGAAGACCGCATGACCGGTCGTTCGCGCGGCTTCGGTTTCGTCGAGATGACTTCGCCGGAAGAAGCAGCGGCGGCGATCGAGCAGTTCAACGGCAAAGATTTCAATGGCCGAAATTTGACGGTGAATGAAGCGCGCCCGCGCACTGATCGCGGCGGCGGTGGCGGTTATGGCGGCGGCGGCGGCGGTGGCCGTGGTGGTTACGGCGGCGGCGGCGGCGGTGGCGGTTATGGTGGTGGCGGCGGTGGTGGTCGGGGCGGACGCGATCGTGATCGCGATCGTAGACCGAGCCGCAACGATCGCGAACCACGCTGGTAATGATTTCAGAACCACCTGCGGTGGCGGGTGGTTGATCCAAGATTAAAGGCACTAATCGAAAGCGGTATTCCCGCTCGACTAGTGCCTTTTCGGTTCCGCGCCTAAACCACCCGCTACCGCAGGTGGTTCTGATTACTTCCTGGCTTCCGGCTTGATCTTCAACGTGATCCGTTGACCCGCGCGCATCAACTCGACTTCATATTCCTCGCCCGCTTTCATCTCGCCCAGCGCGTAAGTGTAGTCGTAAACATTTTTCACATCACGGCCCGCCAACTTCACGATCTTGTCACCGGCCTTGATGCCGGCTTTCGCCGCCGGTGAATCGTCGCGCACGCCATCCAGCAACAATCCATCATTTGAATCCGCATAGTTCGGAATCGTGCCGAGGTAGACGCGGAACCCCGTCGAGCGCCCTTGCGATTCACTCTTCGCGACGCTGTAGGTCGGCCGCTTGTCGGATTTGTCGATGTCGCGAATGATGTTCGCGACAAACGAGAGAATGCGCGCTTCACCCTGGTAGTTAATCTTCTCCGCGGTGTCCGAAGGCTTGTGATAATCGTTGTGCGTGCCAGTCCAGAAGAAAAGCACCGGAATCTGCTTTGAATAGAACGAAGAATGGTCGCTGGGGCCGTAGCCATCTTCGTTGAGCGTCAGTGCAAATGGCGAAGCGCTCGCGCTGCTCGCGTGGTTTCCGGCGGCCGCCGGCATTGTCTGGGTTGTCGTGAACAAATCTTGAGTGCGTTTGATTTCGTCCTTCCATTCCTGCGCGGTGCCCATCCCCCCGATGATCAGTTTCTGATCCTTCAAACGTCCAATCATATCCATATTGATCATTGCCACGGTGTTCGCGAGCGGCACCACTGGATGATTGACGTAGTAGTTCGATCCAATCAGTCCTTCTTCTTCACCGCTGAAGGCGACAAAGACGATCGTGCGGCGCGGCCTCTGTGTCGAGAAAATGTGCGCGAGCTCCAGCATGCCCGCGGTTCCCGAAGCGTTGTCGTCCGCGCCGTGATGAATGTCGCCTTCGCGCGGCGCGAGGCTTCCTTCGCCGCCAAGTCCGAGATGATCGTAGTGCGCGCCGATCACGATCGCTTCGTTCTTTAGTTTCAGGTCGCTGCCGGGCAGAATGCCGACCACGTTGTAGGATGGAGACTCGCGGCGTGCGACATCGGTCGTAAGACTAAGGCTCGGAGAATTCATGGCGGCCCTGAGCGCCATGGCGCGCGGAATCTGAATGACCGCGGTATTTGCGCCCGAGCCGGCTGACTTGTCTATCGCTCTGACATCCGCGGCGGATTGATATTCAGCCAGGGTGCCCTGAGTTAGGATTCTTTCAGCCAGTTTGCGCGAAATTACTGCGACCGGAATTCCTGCTTCGCCGGCATTGTCATATGACAAGCTCGCCAGGCGCTCGTCTTTCAGGCTCTCCTGGCTCGACACAATCAACAAAGCGCGAGCCCCGGCTGCGCGTGCTGCCGCGGCTTTAAAGCGGACTTGTCCGGCTTGGACAAATTGTCCATGCGGATTGTCGCCGTCAGGCGTGCCGGCGAAAACGATCGCGACGCGACCCTTCGCGGCCGACACCGCGTAATCGTCGTACTTCAATTCAGAAGATGAAATACCGTAGCCGGCGAATACTACTTCCGCGCTCTTAATCTCGCCGTTTGAAGAGAACCCCAAGGGCAACCAATCTTCGCCGGCCTTGAACTGCATGGTGTCATCCGCTCGGCCCCGATTCACGAACAACAAATTGTTCTTTCCCAACTCAACGTTTGAGACGTACGGAAATGGTTGCAGGTAACGCGCCCGATTCTCACCACGCGTCCGACCGCCCCCGGCCATTCCGGGTCGCAGCCCCAGCATGTTGAATTCGGCGGCAATGTAATGGGCCGCATCGTTTGCGCCCTGCGTGCCGGTTCGGCGGCCCTCCAGCGCGTCTGATGCCAGATACATGATGGTATTGCGCAGTCGATCGACGCTGGTTTGCGAAGGCTGCTGCGCGAATGACGTGATCGACAGCGCCACGGAGAGAACTAATGCGGCATTAACGAGTTTTCGAATCATGAGTACCTCTCACTACACCAAACGTTTAGAAGCGGGACTTGTCCCGCCGCGCGCACGAGTGCGCTCTAAACGAAAACAAACAACTTGCGGGCAAGATTCCCGCGCTCCTACTCAATCCAGTCGGCGATGAAAATATTTGTCTCACCCGGCTTGGCCCCGTTGCGATTGGACGCGAACACAAGCTTCTTGCCATCCAGCGAGAACATCGGAAAGCCATCGAAAGTGTCGTTGTAAGTGATGCGCTCCAGCGCGCTACCATCGACGTTAATCTGGTAGAGATCAAAGTCTCGTCCTTTCGGATCGGCCTGGTTCGACGCAAAGATGATGCGCTTGCCGTCAGGGAAAAAGTACGGGGCAAAGCTCGCTTTGTTCAGATGCGTCACCTGTCGCTTGTTCGATCCGTCCGAATTCATCACCCAAATATCCAGCACCGTCGGCCGAATCAAATTCTGTTTGAGCAGCGCTATGTAGTCCGATTTCTCTTTCTCGCTTTGCGGATGATACGCGCGATAGACGATCTGTTTGCCGTCATACGACCAGAACGGCCCGCCGTCGTAACCGAGTTCGTTTGTGAGGCGCTTCACGTTGCGACCGTTTGCATCCATGGTGTAAATGTCCAGGTCACCGTCGCGCTTGGAGGTGAAGACGAGCTTGCCGCTGCGATTGATCGTTGTCTCTGCGTCGTACCCTGGAGCGGTGGTGAGTTGCTTCAGGTTAGATCCGTCCCTGTTCGCGGTGAAAATATCGAACGTATCATAGACCGCCCAGACGTAGCCTTGTGAAAAATCCGGCCGCGGCGGACATTGCTTGCCACCCAAGTGCGTCGATGAATAGAGAATCTTTTTGTCGCCCGGAAAGAAATACGAACACGTCGTGCGTCCATCGCCGGTGGAAATCATCTTCACGTCCGACCCGTCGATATTCATCGTGTAAATCTGATCGCACTCGCGCCCAGCGCGCGTCGATTGAAAGATTAACTTCTTGCCGTCGCTGGAGAAATAAGCCTCGGCATTCTCGCCGCCGAAAGTCAGTTGCTTGACGTTGCGGAGATGCTTCTCTTGCGGCAGAGCTAGGTCGGGATGCGAATTCGGTGCGTTGTTCGAGAACACAGCAAACGAAAGCAATGGAAGCACGATCAGGGGTACGGATTTCAATCCCTTCATATTTTAACTATGTCTCCAGTGGCTTCATCCCACTCAAGGAATTCAACTCCTTTGGGAATCATATGAGAGTAGGTCCTCTTGTAGTAATTCAATAGACTTTCTCCCTCTTTGCTCCTTCGGTCGTGAAGCACGAAAAGAATCTTTCGGTAGCTCTTTGGTGCGAGATGAAAGTAATACATCGCTTCATTCCAAACCGTCATTTTCGCGCTTGGAACGTTAGAGCCTGCCGTCCACTTATGGGACTTACATTCGACAATAATTCTTGGGTCTGCTGAACCAAGATCGAAGCAATGCCTTTTCTTGTGAGATATTCCCACGTCAACAGGGAAGTTACGTGTCAACTTCACGCCGTGCTTCGCGAAATGCTTTAGTGCCACTAACTCGAAGTCTGCTCCCACTTGAGAATTACTAACCGATCCGATCCTCTGATTTGGTTGACGTGTTTCGCCGCCTCTGACGCGCAATTTGCCCGCGAAACGATTAGGTTTGGCCTTCGCATAATCGAAATCATAGTGCGGAAGCATGTCCGACTTGCTATTCCGGTCTTGGATTGTCTTCTTCATATCTGTCGCCCTCTTCGCGGGCTCTATCGTCTTTCTGGAATCGTAACCCCGGGCTTACGCCCGGGGCTACATTCTGCCGCCATCTTCGATGGCTCGTTGAGCAGTACTTCCAGCCGACTAGGGCCGAAGAGTGATTTTCAAATCGGCAATCGCAAATTAAAAATCGGCAATGTTCTCACCCATTCTGCCGCTCGAACTCCTTCATGAACGCAACCAGCGCTTCACAACCTTCTTTCGGAAACGCGTTATAGATTGATGCGCGAATGCCGCCGACGCTGCGATGGCCTTTCAATCCGTCGAGTTTTGCCGCCGTCGCTTCACTCGCGAATTTCTTTTCCAGATCTTCGGAAGGCAGGCGAAACGTAACGTTCATCGCTGAGCGTGCATCTGCGTCGGCATGTCCCCGATAGAAATCGGTCGCGTCGATCGCGTCGTAAATCAGTTTCGCTTTCGCTTCATTCTCAGCCTGCATTCCCTCCAGGCCGCCTTTGTCCTTCAGCCATTTGCAAACCAGATTAAGGATGTAAATCCCCCACGTGTTCGGCGTGTTGTAGAGCGACTTGTTCTTGGCGTGCGTGTTGTAATCAAGCATGGTCGAGACGCCCTGACGCACTCGCGGCAGCAGATCTTCGCGCATGATCACGACGGTGACGCCGCTCGGGCCCATATTCTTTTGCGCGCCCGCATAGATGATGCCGTATTTCTCAATGGGAATCGGTTTCGAAAGAATATTCGAAGACATGTCAGCTACCAGCGGCACATCGCCCACTGCGGGCTCGGTTTTGAATTCGACACCTTCGATCGTCTCGTTCGAAGTCATGTGCACGTACGCTGCCGATGGATTCAGTTGCAGCTCATCCTGGTTCGGCACGCGCGTGAAGCCGCCGTCGGCCATGTTCGCGGCCATATCGACATTACCGAAGATCGTGGCCTCCTTGACGGCCTTCTTGCCCCAACTGCCGGTGACAATGTAATCGGCTGACCCGTCGAGGGAGAGAAAATTCATCGGCACCATCGTGAATTGCAAACTGGCGCCGCCTTGCAAGAAGAGCACGACGTAGTCTTTCGGAACGCCCAGCAGCTCGCGCAGTCCGGATTCTGCTCCGTTAATAATCTCGTCGAAAGTTTTCGAGCGATGGCTGATCTCCATCACCGACATGCCCACGCCCGGCAGCGACAACATCTCGTCGCGTGCCTGCTCCAAAACCGGAACCGGAATTACCGCCGGGCCGGCGCTAAAGTTGAAGATTCTTTCAGTCATGATTTTTCTTGATTACTAGTTCGAAGTGTCTTGATGTACGGCTAACGTGCTTCGGATTCTTCGTTAATCATATGCATCGTGCCGTTTTTGGCCATGCCGGCGAAAGTCTTGCCGCCCGGCTCAAACGATACCGGGAAGACTGGACGATCCCATTCGCCTTGGACGTCGATCCGATATAGCCATACTTCCCGGCCTTCGATCGTCACTTTCTTGTCGGGCGGTCCCAGCAGTTGCAGCACGTCGTCTCGCGTCTTGTTCGTCAGCGTATGTTTCTGAAACAAGTCGAAGTACATGGTGCCGCGAACGGTGTGATTTCCGCTTTTCCATTTCGCGGAATCGAATTCGCGCGGCTTGTAATCTTTCAGCAAACTGCACGCGATTACTGCCGACGCAGCCAGCAGCAGAGCCATACTTGAATTGATGCCGTTCGATGTTCTCTGCGGCTTCATGGTGTTGGTGCTCGTAGCCCAATCAGATCTCGACGGCCATTCGCCGGGCGACTTCGTCGCGCGAATGCATCGTCTCGGCTTCGCGCGTGATGCGCGTCGGATACTTTTCGTTCCAGCAGGCGACGCAAGATTCGTCCGGGTTCAGTCCCGTTGAGCCCAGCATGCCTTCAAGCGACAGATAACCCAGTGAATCGGCGCCGATGAAATCGCGGATGCCTTCAACCGAATAGTTTGCCGCAATCAACTCAGCCTTGTTGGGTGTGTCCACGCCGTAATAGCAGGGGCTGATGGTCGGCGGACACGAAATGCGCACATGAATCTCTTTGGCGCCGGCTTCGCGCACCATGCGCACAATTTTTTGGGAAGTCGTGCCGCGCACAATCGAATCGTCAATCAAGACAATCCGCTTGTCCTCGATCAGATGGCGGACGGGATTTAGTTTGATGCGCACGCCAAAGCTGCGAATTGACTGCTTGGGTTCGATAAAGGTGCGGCCCACGTAGTGATTGCGCACCAGCCCCAACCGGAATGGCAGGCCGCTCTCCGCCGAATATCCGATGGCGGCGGCCACGCCGGAATCCGGAACCGGCACGACGATGTCAGCATCCGCGGGTTGCTCGATGGCCAGGCGCTGGCCCATCTTGTGGCGCGAACGATTCACTGACTGTCCAAAAATGATCGAATCCGGCCGCGAAAAGTAGACGTGCTCGAAAATGCACATCGAGTGTTTTTCCGGTCGCAGCGGATGCGACGAGCGCAAGCCCTCTTCGTTGATGACGATCATCTCGCCCGGTTCGACGTCGCGCACGTACTTCGCATCGATCAAATCGAATGCACAAGTCTCAGAAGCAATGACCCAACAATCATCCAGACGTCCCAGCGCCAAAGGCCGAAACCCGCGGGGATCCCGAATCGCGATTAACTCTTTCGGCGTCAGGAACAACATCGAGAAGGCGCCTTCCGTTTCGCGCAGCACTTCCGGAATCGCATCGATCACGTTAGCCGCGCGCGACCGGGCAACTTCATGCAGGACGACTTCGGTATCTGACGTCGAGGAGAAGATCGCGCCATCCTGTTCCAGTTTCTTTCTTTCTTCGCGGGCGAACGGCAAGTTGCCGTTGTGACAAACTGCGATCTGACCGTGCTGACAGGTAACGACGAACGGCTGGCATTCGCGAATTGAGACTTCACCGGCGGTTGAGTAGCGCACATGTCCGATGGCACTGTGACCCGACAGTCGATCGAGCTGGTCTTCACGGAACGCATCGCGCACGTGGCCCATCGCGCGTTCGAAGATCAGTTGCGCGCCGTCAGCCGTAACGATGCCGCACGATTCCTGGCCGCGATGCTGCAACGCGTACAGTCCGAGATAGGTCAGCCGCGCGGCATCGGGGTGGCTATAGATGCCAAAGACGCCGCACTCTTCGCGCAGCTTGTCGTCCAGGATCGTAATCACGAGGTGTTGAGATTATCGCGCCTGAGCGCGGCTTTCAACCCGACTTGTCGGGGCCACACATCTGCGACAAACTAAATCGATTGGAGTTATAACTATCGCGCGTGCTTAGTCAGATTCGGAGGAACAAATGAACAAAGACCGGGAACTCTTGCTTGGTCCAATCGTCCTCGGGACCCTCTGTCTGTGCCTGGGACTTGGATTTCGTTTGGTGACGACCAATGCGTCGGCGTCGGCTGGCGATGCGGGATCCATTTACAATGCCAAATGCGTCAAGTGTCACGGCCGCGATGGCCGCGGAAAAACTTCCTGGGGAAAGCGCACGCACGCGCGCGACCTGGCGGATGCCGGCTGGCAGGACGATGTGACCGACGAGCGGCTGTTCAATTCCATTAGTAACGGCCGCGGCAAAATGCCCGCCTTCAAGAAGTCGCTGAAAGAAAATCAGATCGACGAGCTGGTTAACTACGTGCGGCGACTGCGACGATGACGAGTGAGCAAGAAAATCTTCCGGCGTCAGGGTTTCTTATGCTGGTCGCGCGTGTGCTGCTGGCGCTCGCGTTACTCGGGGGGCTGGTCTCTGCCGGGTATCACATCTATCAACGACTGCCGGCGGATTCGGCCAGCATAACCAGCGACTACAATGCGCCGCTGTCGGGAACTCGAGTGGTCGTGCGCAATACAATTCGCAACGCCACGCTGCATTCGCCCATCGAGTTGTATCACTTTGATTTGGCAGCGGCGCGGCGCGAGTTCGACGAATCTCCGCGCCTGGCGAAGCGCTTCGACGATTTTTTAGCGCGACGAATGCACGACGTGCTGCCTTTAAAGGCTGAGGTTACCAACGACGGCACGGCGTCCACGCTGCTGACCCGGGGCGACTGGTGGTTACGGGCAACGGCGCAACTCGACAGCGGTGAAGAGATCGAATGGCGTCTGCCGCTGACGATCAGCACTCGCGATCAAGCTATCGATTTGTCGTACGAGAATTCTTACGAGCGAACGAAGAAATTCTAACGCGTCAGTAGTTAGTTGTCAGTGGTCAGTTGAAACCGAAAAAGCTACTAACAACTGGCCACTGACCACTGATCACTGACCACTGACCGAGTGACATGAGAGCTCTACGTTACGAACAACGCCGGTTGTCGGTGAGAGATATTCCCAGGCCCACAGCTGACGGCGAGGCCCTGGTGCGGGTCACGTTGTCGGGAATCTGCAACACGGATTTGGAGATCGCGCGCGGCTATGCTGGTTTCGAAGGAACGATCGGCCACGAGTTCGTGGGTGTGATCGAAGAGGTGTATCCAAGCGAGGGAGTAGCCCAACCGTCAGGGAGGGCTCAAGAAAGTGAGCCCTGGCTCACGTGCGGGCTACTGCCCCGCACTCGCGTTGTGGGTGAGATCAACGCCGGATGCGGGCAATGTGCACTTTGCCGCTCAGGTGATGCGCGGCACTGTCCTACTCGCACGGTGCTCGGCATCGTTGGTCGCGACGGTGCGCACGCAGAATTTCTGAAGTTGCCGCTGAGAAATTTGCTGCCGGTGCCTGATCAGATCAGAGATGAGCGCGCGGTCTTTACTGAGCCCCTGGCCGCTGCCTGCGGCATCCTCGAACGTGTTTCGATCACAGAAGACACGCGCGTGGCGGTAATCGGCGACGGAAAACTCGGACTGCTCTGCGCGCAAGTCATCGCCACCACTGGCGCCAAGGTAACGCTGATCGGTAAACACCAAAACAAGCTGGCCATCGTCGAACGGCGCGGGATCGAAACAGCAACTGCGGACACTGCCTCCAGGTTAGGAGGAATCTTCGACGTGGCGGTTGAAGCCTCCGGCTCGCCATCGGGATTTGCGACGGCGCTCGGGCTGCTGCATCCGCGCGGCATCCTGGTTCTGAAATCAACCTTTCACGACAAGACGGAAATCGATGCGGCGCCGCTGGTCGTCAATGAAATCAGCGTGGTCGGCTCACGTTGCGGCCGTTTCGCGCCGGCTCTGGAACTGCTTAAATCGGGCGCAGTGGACGTTGAAAGCCTCGTCGACGACCAGTTTCCTCTGTCATCCGGGGTACATGCGATGCAGCGCGCCAGCCAGACCGGCGTCTTGAAGATTTTGTTAAGACCTTGAACCCGTCTGGTTCTAGTTTTTGGCCGACAGTTTCGGCTATACTGCCCGCATCAGCCCCGGACCAAAAGCCAGAGTGGCTTGTTCCTTAGATTAAACGCTGTCAGGTTTCCAAGGCGGTGACTTATGTTCGAATCGCTTAAACCAACCACTGATGCCGAGAAATCAATTCTGCGAAAGTTGCGCGTGTGGATTGCGGCGCTGGCTGCGGTTTGCATGGTGATGGGCATCGGGATCGGTGCAGTTCTCGCGGGCCGAACGGCCGTGGCCCAGGATCAACTGCAACTTGCCGCGCGTGGTCCGGACGCGTTATCAGCCTCGTTCGTTGAGATTGCCCGGCACGTCGAACCGGCCGTGGTGAATATCGATACGCTGCAAGCGAGTGCGGACGTCGCTGAAACCGACAATGAAGACAAGACCGATAAGACACCCAGTAATCCGCTCTATGACATGTTCCGGCGTCAACCGCCGCGTCCGATGCGCGGCGTGGGCAGTGGCTTCATCATCGATGCCAAGGGCTACATCGTTACCAACAATCATGTAATCGAGGATGCCTCGCGCATCACGGTCAGCCTGCTAAGCGGCGAACGCTATCGCGGCACAGTTGTCGGCGTCGATCGCGAAACCGACATCGCGCTGGTTAAGATTGATGCTGACCATGCGTTGCCGGTGATGAAGTTCGGCGACTCGAATGCAGTTCAAGTGGGCGACTGGGTGCTCGCCATTGGTTCGCCGTTTGGACTGGATCAGACTGTGACGGCGGGAATCATTTCAAAGAAGGAACGGGACTCGCAGGCATTCACGAGCTTCCAACGTTTTCTCCAAACTGATGCGGCCATCAACCGTGGTAACAGCGGCGGCCCGCTGGTCAATATGCACGGCGAAGTGATCGGCGTGAATTCGCAGATCGCGACTTTGAATGGTGACTATAACGGCATCGGTTTCGCACTACCGTCGAACGACGCCAAGTATGTCTATGAACAACTGCTCGCCAGCGGCAAGGTCAAGCGCGGCTACCTGGGTGTAACGCTTGATTCAGTCAAGAGCGAATTTGCCCGAGTGTACTCGCTGCCTGATGCCCGGGGCGCAATCATTTCCGACATTCAGGCGGAGCGGGACGGAGAACCAACACCCGCGGTCAAAGCCGGACTTCACGTCAACGACATCATCGTGGAGTTCAATGGACAGCCGGTGCAGGACGCGCAGGATTTAATCGCTAAAGTTGCCGGCACGTCTGTCGGTCAAACAGTGAGCCTGACCTTCCTGCGCGATGTTGATGGCAAGATGGAAAAACATTCGGTGAGCGTCGCTCTGTCAGAACGTCCGAACTTCACCGCAGAGGATACAGTCGCGCCGAAGAGCAAGCCGGACACAGCCAAGAGCAATAGCGCGCGGCTGGGATTGACCTTGAGCGAGCTGACTCCGCAGTTGATCGCGGACAAGCGCCTGAGCGGCGTTAAGGGACTTTACATTAAGGATGTAGATCCGAACGGACTGGCGGCTGATGTGCGTCCCGCCGAAGTCACCGCAGGCGAAGTGGTCACACGCATCAATCGCGTGCCGGTAACGACGCTGGCAGAGTTTCAGCGGGTGATTGATTCGCTGAAACCGGGCGATGCGATCGTTTTGAATCTTTCGCGTTTCGATCGGCGCGCCGATCGGGTCGTGCAACGAATTGTTCAGTTTACTTACGAATAGTTTCGGGTTTCGGTAACGCGGTCAGAACCGCCTGCGGTAGCGGGTGGTTGAACGCTTGTACTATCCCTCTCCAACTGCAGATCAACCGCCCGCTACCGCAGGCGGTTCTGACTTCACGTTGAAGTTTGATTAACCCGAAACTCGGAACACGAAACTCGAAACTTCTATGGCTCAATCAAAGAGGGCGCTCGCGAAACGAGCGAAATCATCCAAGAACTCTACGCGCACCCGCGCTAACTCTTATCAAAATTTCATCGGTGGCCGCTGGGTTTCCAGCCGCAGCGGCGAATGGATCGAAAATCGAAATCCCGCTGACACGCGCGATTTGATTGGTCGCTTTCCCCAATCAACCGCCGCGGACGTCGATCAGGCGGTAGCCGCCGCGAAAGAGGCCTTCGATGGCTGGCGTCGCACGCCCGCGCCGAAGCGCGCCGAAATTCTTTTTCGGGCGGGCGAAATCCTGATCCGCGACAAAGAAAAATACACGCGCGACATGACCCGCGAGATGGGCAAGGTCCTGAAAGAGGCCGGCGGCGATGTGCAAGAAGCGATCGACTGCACTTACTACGCCGCGGGTGAAGGCCGGCGCTTGCACGGATTCACCACGCCGGCTGAAATGCCGAACAAGTTCGCGGCTTGCATGCGGCAACCGGTTGGTCTGTGCGGATTGATTACGCCATGGAATTTTCCGATGGCCATACCATCGTGGAAGCTGATGCCGGCACTGGTCTGCGGTAACACAGTCGTTATCAAACCTGCCGAGGACACGCCGCTCTCAACTTACAACCTGGTCAAAGCTTGCGAAGCAGCCGGCGTGCCGCCGGGTGTCGTGAACCTGGTGACGGGCTACGGTGAAACAGTGGGCGCGGCGATCAGTGGCCATCGCGACTTGCGTCTGATTTCGTTTACCGGCTCGACCGAAACCGGCCGCACAGTCGCTTACGCGTGCGCCGAGCGCAACGCTATCTGCTCACTCGAGATGGGCGGCAAGAACGCCATCATCATCATGGATGATGCCGACATCGATAACGCGATTGAAGGTTCAGTGTGGGGCGCGTTCGGCACCTCCGGGCAACGGTGCACCGCCTCGTCCCGTCTGATCGTTCACAAGAAAGTCTACAAGCAATTCGCCGCTAAATTGGTCGAGCGCACTAAAGCTATGCGGGTCGGCAACGGCGCAGACTCCCGGATCGATGTGGGGCCGGTAATCAACCAGGATGCGGTGGAAAAGATTTTGAGTTACATCGACATTGGTCAGAATGAAGACGGCGCCACGCTCGCCGGCGGCGGTCGCCAGTTAACTAAAGGTGATTACGCGCATGGTTACTACATCGAGCCTACGGTGTTCACTGACGTCGCGCCGGACATGCGCATCGCCCAGGAAGAAATCTTCGGCCCGGTCACTTCGGTAATTCCCACTAACTCGCTGGAAGAAGCAATTGAAATCGCCAATGGTGTTCGCTATGGACTGTCGGCGGCGATTTATACTTCGGATGTGAACCGCGCTTTCCACGCAATGGATGAAACGTACACGGGAATTTTCTACGTCAACTCTGCGACGATTGGCGCGGAAGTCCACTTGCCGTTTGGCGGAACCAAGGCCACCGGCAATGGTCATCGCGAAGCGGGCACGCAGGTGCTGGACATCTTTTCAGAATGGAAGTCGGTCTACGTGGATTACAGCGGGCGACTTCAGCGCGCGCAAATCGATAACGCGGTAGCAGACGTCTAAAGCCGGGAGCGCGGACGTCCTCGTCCGCAGTCAGCGCGGAGCGCAAAATCTTTTTTTAAGAGATTGGCCAGGGACTTGAGCGTGCTGCGCACGCTGTGCGGACGAGGACGTCCGCGCTCCCAGTTACGACGGGTGCGAAATCGCACCCGTTTTGTTATGGTTGGCTGTTCATGAACAGGTCGCGCATCCGCAACTTCTCGATCATCGCGCATATTGATCACGGTAAATCCACGCTGGCAGATCGTCTGCTTGAGCTGACGGGCGCTGTGACCGGACGCGAGATGGAAGCACAGGTGCTCGACGATATGGATCTCGAGCGCGAGCGCGGGATCACCATCAAAGCGCACGCAGTGCGGCTGGACTACAAAGCTCAGGATCGACAAACGTACCTTCTCAATTTGATCGATACTCCCGGTCACGTCGATTTTTCGTACGAAGTCTCGCGTTCCTTGTCAGCTTGCGAAGGTGCGCTCCTGGTCGTTGATGCTTCACAAGGAGTGGAAGCCCAGACACTGGCGAATACCTATCTCGCCATCGAAAACAATCTCGAACTGATTCCGGTTATCAATAAGATCGATCTCCCCGGCGCAGAACCCGAGCGCGCGATGGAAGAAATCCGGCACTTCATCGGGCTGGAAACTCACAACGCAATTCTGACCAGCGCCAAAACCGGTGTGGGGGTGGCCGCAGTGCTGGAGGCGATCGTCCGCGACGTGCCGCCACCGAAAGGCGACGTGGATGCGCCGTTGAAGGCGCTGATTTTTGATTCATGGTACGACTCGTATCGCGGCGTCATCGTTCTGTTTCGCGTGATCGACGGCGTCATTCGTCCTGGAATGAAGATTCGTTTCATGAGCGCGGGTCGCGACTATCAGGTGGATACCCTGGGAGTAAATCGCCCGCGACCGACGCCTATCGATCAACTGGGTGTCGGCGAAGTTGGCTTCCTCACGGCTTCAATAAAGACGGTAGCCGACGTGCAAATCGGCGATACGATCACTGAAACTGCGCGGCCGACGACTGAACCTTTCCCCGGCTATCAGGAAATCAAGCCCATGGTTTTTGCGGGACTCTATCCTGTCGACACAAACCAATACGAAGAACTGCGCGATGCGATGGACAAGCTCCGTTTGAATGACGCCTCGTTCTTTTACGAGCCTGAATCGTCCACCGCGCTGGGCTTTGGGTTTCGCTGTGGGTTCCTCGGATTGTTGCACATGGAAATTGTGCAGGAGCGACTGGAGCGGGAATTCGATCTCGATCTGATCACCACGGCGCCGGGCGTGCGCTACAAAGTGACTACCACTGACGGCAAGGTCATGGAAATCGATTCGCCGTCGAAAATGCCCGAGCCTGGCCGGCTGGCCAAGATTGAAGAGCCGGCAATCCGCGCGACGATTCTGACTCCGGAAGAACACATCGGTGGCATCCTGGCGCTGCTGGAAGAAAAGCGAGGAGAGCAGAAAGGCTTTGAGTACATCACGGCGAATCGAGTGATGCTGACCTACGAACTGCCGCTGAACGAGATCGTGCTCGATTTTTATGATCGCCTGAAGTCAACTTCGCGCGGCTATGCTTCGCTCGACTATCATCTGGCCGGTTATTGGGAAAGCGATTTGGTGAAGCTCGACATTTTGGTATCGGGTGAACCCGTCGATGCGCTCTCGCTGATTCTTCATCGCGACACTGCGGCGGTAAAAGGACGCGCTCTGGCAGCCAAGATGAAGGAACTGATCCCGCGGCAGCTTTTTGAAGTCCCAATCCAGGCGGCCATTGGAGCGAAAATCATCGCGCGCGAAACCGTGAAAGCGATGGGCAAAAACGTGATCGCGAAGTGTTACGGTGGCGATATCACGCGCAAACGGAAGCTGCTCGAAAAGCAGAAAGAAGGCAAGAAGCGCATGAAGAAAGTCGGGCGCGTGGATATTCCCCAGGAAGCATTCTTAGCGGTGCTGAAGGTGAATGAGTAATGCTCAATCGAACTCGCCATCTTCAGTAGATTCTCTTAAGTCCTCGGCCACGAACTCGCGCCAGGTTTTAATCACTTCATCATTTGCGCTGAGTGATTTTAATGCTTCAATAACAGCGCCGTCTTCCTTCTTTAATTCCGGAAACGTTAACAGCAGCATCGCTAAATCGCGCCAGTCAGTTCCTGATTTCGGTTGGCCGCGGCGCGCGTGATAAGAAATAACTTTGTGAGCGATCAACTCTGGCGGTGAAATTACGAGTACATCTTCGATTCGTTCTGCATGCGGAAGTGACTCTGCGGTCCTCACGTCAACCAAGTGCCGGTTGCGAGGTTTTTGAACCTGAAATAAGCGGTAGCCTTTACCCGCGCCGATCACGCCCACCCGAATGGCGATGTGAAAACGTTCGCTTAGATAGTGGCGTACTCTTCGGAGAGTTCGGTCGCGCGCGTACAAAGCAAATCGATGTCCTGACTCATGCGCGGTTCGTCAACGTAGGCATTGACGGCCTGGGCGCCGAATACAACTACATCGCTCCGGCCGCGCAGGAAGTCGAGGACGGCGTCATGGATCGTCGCGAGGGGCAATTGTTCGCGCATCGCAAACTCCTGAAATGTAAGGGTTCCGGCGTTAAGGCTCATCTTGGTAGAGGGCGAACGCAATTCAGCTTACTACACCGCATTGCAGCTATGAAGGTTGACAGCCGACGTCCTGAGCGCCAATTACTTTGGCGTCCGTCCCAGAATGTCCAGCAAAGTCTTTGGATAATCGGTGATGATTCCGTCGACTTCCAAGTCTCTCATGCGCCCCATTTCCTCGGCATTATTTACGGTCCAGGCATGCACCTTGTAGCCGCGCTCTTTGATTTTGTTGATGAGGTGTTCAGTCAGCATCCAGTACGGCGCATCAATGACGCACGGCTTTACCGAATGTTCCTCGAACCCGTGGAATCCCAGCACGAACTCGCCGAACTCTTCGATTGAGAGAGAGGTCGCTACTTCGCCCTGCGACAAGTCGCGAAATTCATCGATGTAACTATCAGAGAACGACGCGACCAGCACTTTATCGGTCATGTCGTATTTCTGCAGCATCTCCCACAGCTTCGCAGCCGGAGAAGCAAACGCTGGTTTCATCTCGATAATCATGCGCAGGTCGCCAAATTCTTCCAATACGTCGGATAACTTTGGCACTCGAAGTTTGCGTTGCAGCTCCGGCGAGAGGTCTGCCAGGTGATTCTGGTAAGGAAACTCTCCCTCGCGCGACCATTTGTAGCCGGCGTTCAACTTCTGAATTTCATCGCAGGTATATGACTCGACGGGGCCGTTCCCATCGGTTGTTTTCTTAACCGCTTGGTCGTGCATCAGAACGAGTTGCTGATCGCCGGTGAGATAGATGTCCATCTCGATGACGTCGACACCCAGGCTCCGTGCGTTTTCGTAAGCGCCGATGGTTTCGCCTGGCCATTCGCCATCGCCGCCGCGGTGCGCGATAACTTCAGGGCGATTCTTGATGTTGGCGATGAACGGGTATGTTTGATTAGGCGTGCTCATAATAAGACTTTCGTCCTCGAGAAGCGTTTCGGGTTGTTTGGGCTAGTTGACGTAAGCAGGCGCGTCAACAAAAATACGGGACGTTCCGTGGCACTCTACTTTCAAAGGTGGGCGGAATCAATGTTTTGTGCTGAGCGCCGCGGCGCATAGAGATGCCAGGATTAAATCACGAGCTGGAACATCGGCTGTTGAGCGCATGCGCCAGTGTTCTCGACAAGACCGGTGCGCGCCTTCCGCATGTCGGTGAAGAGGAAATCGACTGGGACTATTTTTACTGTCTCGCGCGCCGGCACTCGCTCGTGCCGCTGGTCTCTCGGCGACTTGAGAGTTCGATTGAGGGTCAAGTTCCTGCCGGCGTCCGGCAGAGGTTCAGAAAAGACTATCAGGAGAATGCGGCGCGGAATTTGATCTTCGTCGATGAGTTAACGGCGCTGCTCGAACGATTCGCGGCAGCGGGTATCGAGGCGATTGTTTTCAAAGGGCCGGCGCTGGCGGTCCTCGCTTACGGCGATCTGAACCTGCGCCGTTTCGTCGATCTCGATTTAATTGTGCGCCGCGCGGAGATGGCCCGGGCAATCGAAGTGCTTGCGCGGAGCGGTTATGTGTCATCGAGAGATTTAACGGGAGAACAGCAGGCAGTACTGTTGCGCACGCAACACAATCTGCAATTTACCCGCGGGCGCGTCATAGTCGAGCTGCACTGGCAAGTCTCTTCTGAGTTATTCGCCTCAACTGTCACCGCGGAAGAGCTCTGGAACAATCTCACGACAGTTGAACTGAACCACCGGCCAGTGAAGACACTGGCCGCCGAAGATCTTCTGTTCGCGTTGTGTGTTCACGGTTCACGGCATGTCTGGCAGAGACTCGCATGGATTTGCGATATCGATCGCCTGATTCGAACGAATCCGGCGATGAACTGGACCGGCTTGAACGAACGCGCGAAACGTGCGCATGCCGAGCGAATGTTTCTCCTTGGGCCGGCGCTGGCGGCAAAACTTCTGGCGACGGATTTACCCGCGCCGCTCGCGAACGAGATTGCGCGTGACAAACGCATCGCGGAGCTCTGCGATGAGATAGGGGCGCGACTGTTCGATGGGCCGGAACAAACGGCGCTGCCACTTTGGACGGTGATTCGATTCAATCTGCTGATTCGCAGCGGCTGGCGTAGCCGCATCAGATACGGCCGCTTTCTCTTCGATCCGACCGATAGCGATTTGGACGCGATTCGGTTGACTCCCAAATTTCACTTCGTCTACTACCTTTTACGACCATTTCGTTTGCTCCATTCAGCATTGCGACAGCATTGATCTTTTTGCTGAGGCAACGCTGTCCCGAAAATCAGTGAGTGGGCGCGACCCAAAATTGACCGGCTTTTCAGTTCTGTGATAGGTTGCACGCAAGTTTAGCCCGTCGGGATTATTCAAGCATGTTTGCATTTGCCGGCTCTATCAAGAACAACTTCTCCCTGTCTGTGGTCCCCCTGCAATTGGCCATTACAGTCGCTGTCATGCTGAGCGTAAGCGCTGTCGGTTTTGCTCAAACCGATACTTCTCCGCGCACCGAAACGAAACCCGCCGCAAAAACTGAGGCGAATAAATCAGAGCCTGGCAAAACCGAGCCGGCGGCCAAAGACGCAAAGCGAACATTTACGTTGACGGTAACTGACGATCAGATTATCGGCATTTCACTCAAGGCACAGGACGCGACGGTGAAAGAAATCGCCGCTGAACTGTCGAAGAAATTGCAAATTCCGATCGAAGTCACGCCGATTCTGCAGAACCACAAGGTGACGACCAACTTTAGCGACCTCGTGCTGGAACCGGCTCTGCAGCAACTGGCGCCGCAGGTTTTTATCGACTATGAAATCGATATGACTCCCGGCAAGATGCCGCGCCCGTTGGGAATTTTTTTACAGGGCTACAATGAAGCTCCGCCGGCCGCGAATGCTGTGGTGCACGGTAACTCTGATGTGATGATCATCGAAGGAAATACTGAAGACGATGAATCCAACAAGAACGACGAGAAGGAGCAAGAACTCAAAGTAAAATATGAGAAGGGCGAGTTAACCGTCGTCGCCAGGAAGCAACCGCTGGTCGTTGTGCTGTATGCGGTGGCGAATGAACTGGGCGTTCCCTTGCAGGTCCAGAACGAAATTGTCGATCCGATTTCAGTCAACATCCAGAAAGCATCAGTCGAATCCGCGCTCCAGCAACTGAGCCAAAGCATTCGACTTTTCCTAAGAGCTGACTTGCTTACGCAAGAGCGAAGGCCTTTACGAATACTACTTGTGGAGCAGAACAAAAAGTCGTAGAATCCTCGCCCCCAGTGCGGGATCACTAAAATTCAGCCATTTTTTACAATTTGCGGAAGTTGCTCTGGCCGGATTGGCCCCTTAAATGCTTAAAGTTTTCAGGAGGAAACCACGTGGATAAAGCAGACGTAACGCCGGATGCAGTCAGGACTTGCGACAACCAATCGGAGCCAGCCGAAGGATCGAAATCGAACCGCAAAGAATTTGTCGTTCCGCAAATTTCAGTTCCGGTTGACGTGCTGGAGGCAACCACATTTTTTCAAATCACTGACAGCGGCGTCGTCAGTTAATCCCACGACCGTGAAGGATGTCCTTTGCATTAGAAACAGTGTTTGAGTCCGACGCATCTGTCGGAGCAGCAGGATATTCCGAACGACCGGCTTTCGCGAATTACTACGCGGTAGCCGGTCGTTTTGTTTGTATCCAAACTTCTGATGCAAATATCAACGAGCTCTTGAAGCGTTACTTTGCCGCTTGGCATGTAACCGCCCTGGCTGAGCCTGACGGTATCAAATCCCACGTCACCATCGTAATTCATACTTCAGATAATCAGCCTGACCCGCCAACTCAGCTATCGTGGTTCGAAGTAGCCGAGGGTGGACGCTGCCGTACAGACGGCCAAACATACTTCTTTGAAAACAATGGTTCGGCGGTCATGGCCGGTCACCTGGATACATCGATCGTGGAAGCCTGGATCGGTAACAGTGCAGAATCGCGCGAACGCGCGGCGCTGGCGCGTTTGATTTTTAATGTCGCCATGGTTGCCATGCGACGTTGTGGGTTGTATGAGTTGCACTCTGCCGGGGTGGTTGATCCCGACGGCAAAGGCGTTCTGGTAGTAGGCCCATCGGGCAGTGGCAAATCAAATCTGGCTGCGCAACTTGCGTCGGCAGGATGGCAATACCTCTCCGACGACTCGGTACTGCTCTGCAGTCGCGATGGCATTGTTCAAGCTCATGCGCTCCGCCGCATGTTCGCACTGACGGATGAAATTTTCTCAGCCGCCGTCATCCCGGCTTCCGATTCGATCGAAGTCACGATCGCGCCGTTTGATCCGGGGAAGAAACGATTCGAGCCGGCCCAGATTTTTCCCGGACGATTTGTAAAATCCTGCACCCCAGTTAAAGTCTTGTTCTCGCGACTGGCAGAGGGGGTTAGCAGCCGGTTGCGATTATTGAACCGAGCAGACACGATGGCTCGGCTACTTCGCATGTGTCCCTGGGCGTGTTATGACAAGCCGACTGCGGCCGCGCACTTAGAGGTTTTGGCCCATTTGGCGCGACAGGCAGAGGGATATGAACTTCTGGCGGGCTCCGAGCTGCTGAACAGCGAACGAGCCAGCGAGTTTTTGCTTTCTAAGTCAGCAACTAATTGATGTTTCCGGCTGATGTTACAACCTTGGAGACTGGTGGGCGCACGCGCGATTATGGACCACCGCGACTCATCGTCGAACTGACGAATATTTGCAACCTGCACTGTAGCTATTGCCTGCGGGACGAAGACGCGCTCTACAACCAAAGGGCAAGTTTCTTTCCAGTTGATTTGCTGCGCCGGGTAATTCGTGAAGCGCGCGACGCGATTGGCGCATCGCACGTAATGTTTACCGGCGGCGAAACCACCCTCCATCCCCAATTCCAAGAGATTATCGAAACTGTCGGCGCCGAAGGATTGAAGTGCAGTTTCGTGACGAATGGCTGGCACTTCGAGCGCATCTGGCCGGTCATTAATGAGAATCGAAATGTGATCACACACGTGGCCTTCAGCATGGACGGACCCACGCGCGAAACGCACGATCGTTGGCGGGGCGACGGATCGTATGTGCGGCTGGTGCGCGCGTTTTCGCGTTGCCGGCGTGCTGAATTGCCATTCGTGGTCAAATGCGTCATTCGCAAAGACACGCTGCCGCAGTTCGAACAAATCGCCATGTTCGTCGCGCGGATGGGAGCGGCCGCTCTTAGTTTTGGACACTTGTTACCTACTTCCGATCAGTTTCATGAAGAACTCGGCCTTATCCCGCAGGACCGAACGCTGGCGGAACAGGAAATAGCGCTGCTGGCGCGCGTTTTCAAAATGCGAATTAGCCTGGATGTGGGTTACTACAATATCGACCCTGCGCCACCGTGCTCGGCGCTTGCCGGTCGCAGCTGCAACATCGATTATCGCGGCAACCTGTCGCTGTGTTGTAATTTGTCAGGCTTCCGGGGTGCGGCGGGCGTCACCGAAGTGGTGGCAGATCTGAACGGCGAAGACTTTGCTAGTGCGTACGGGCGGCTGAATCGATTGGCTCAGGCGCAAATGATCACCCGCCAACAAGTGCTCGACGATTACGCTGCGAAAAGTGTAACGCCGGATCTCTATACCGGGTCTCCCTGTCTTCTGTGTCTGCAATCCTTTGGAAAGATCCCCTGGCATGACGCGCCCGCGGATCTTTCGCGCAAACATTCGCTGCCGATTCTTAACAGATAGCACTTCACCGGCGGAGCGTTACGCGATATAGCGTCAACCCTCCCGTGATCTCACCTTCATCGCGCGCGTACCATCGATCGAGATTCGCCAGATTATCGTTTGGACCAGCTACTGCAAACGCGATGGGCATGCTCGCCGCGCGAGTGCCGTCGAAAGTCGCAATGTAATCAGCGTATTGGTGCAGTTCCTGTTGAATTTCTTCTTCAGAAACTGGATTGGCCACGGCCGCAAGTCGTGGATTTACGCGTTCCCAACCAAAGACGACGCTCGGGGCGATCGTTGTCTGCCGCAACAGCAGGTCAAACCCGGCGACGTCGGTACCGCTGAAATATAGCTGCGCATAGTAACGCGATTTTTCTTCAGCGAAATTGACGCCGGCAAAACTTCGCATGTGGGGGGCCCAAAGAACTGGCTGCGGCGCATCGGCCGGCAACGCGTCTGCCTGAACAATGTTCGGCGCGAAGATCATGGTGCTCGCGGGATCATTGGCGGATGCTTTAGCGATAGCGTTAAGACGCAAAGCAGCCGGCCGGGCCTCGTCTCGAATCTCGTTGAGGTCCGTGCGCGCCCGAATCGCATAAGTAATCTCGATCGCTCCCCAGCCGATCGAGACGATCGCGACTAATGCCCACGCCAAACGTTTTTTTCTATTGGGTCTCCACGCCTGCGCGAGTATCGAAAGCGCCAGGACCACTGCCAGCAGCGCCGCGTAGTTCGCCACGTAGAGTTCGTAATGAATTGGCTGAATGGAATAGCCGGTGAGGGCTTGCTGATTAAAAACAACAAGGGGCAGCAAAGATAGAGACAAAACAAAAAGGATCCGAGGTTCGCGCAGACTTAACAGCCCGCGCCGCGCAAGAATAAATATCGCTGCTGCTATGACGATGCCGATTAATTCCGGAACGCGGAGCAGGTCCGGTCGATGAGTTGTCGTCACGACTTGGAACGCGTCTGTTGAGGCGGCGCGGTGCGCCAAAAGTTTTTCGTAACCTAGGAATCCAATCAGCGCCACCCCGCCAATGACCGCTACTCCGGGCAGCACATTTCTTAAATCTTCCCGGCGAAAGACCAGCCACAGACCCGCGTAGATACAAAGCCAGGCAATCGCGGCCGTCCACAAATAGAAATATGAGAAGAGCAGCAAGACGAAGATCGCCGCACCGCCCGCGCTGAGAAGCATTTGCTTACGAGTATCTTTGGTGGCGATAAGCATCCACACAACGACGACGAACAGAATGAAAACGGGAAATGCAAAGGACGGGGCGTAGCTTCGCATAAAAGGAAAGTATTGCGCGCGTCCGTTCGTCGAAAAGCGCTGGATGAAAGGCGCGAAGCGCAGCGAACCGCAACACAAAACAAATAAGCTGCCGGCGGCGGCGGTTTTGTGATCGCCCGTGATCATTCGAATAAGCACATACAGCGCTAACCCGGCGCAAATGGCGACCAGGCAACTTAGGATCGCGAACGCTGCCTGCGATGAGATTCCCAATATTCGCGACGGCAGCGCAATCGCATAAGCGGGCACAAATTGAATTGAGAAAATTGTTTCGGGTTGGGGCGCGCCGGGGCGATCATCGCGCCCTGAGTAGGGATCAGATTTTCTTGGCCGCCCGTCTTTCAGGGCATTGACGTAAGCGAGGTAGGGTGCTTCGTCGGGATTAAACGAGAAATAAGATCTGGGCCATGACTGGCGATGCCCCATTCGCAGAGCGAGCTGGGGCGCAAGTGCGAGCAGAAACAAAATGATCGTTGGGAGTGCGGCCCAGCGCCACTGCTTTGTTCTTTCAGTCGATTTACTCACAAGGACGGTTTCAGAAAACTGCAAACTATGTGCGCGGTTTCACCCGATAGATTACATAGGCGCCCACGCGCTCGCCCGCATCGCGCTCATACCATCGATCGACGCGTGAAAAATCTGTGTCGCCGTTTGCCGGCGCCAAAACGTATCCGAGTGCCGGCTGCTCGGCGCGCCTTTGATCAAACGTATCGACGAACTTTTGATAATCAGCCAACGCGACCTGCTCTTCCGCGTCGGTGATCGGTCGCCAATTAGCATTCAGTCCCGGGATGACGCGCTCCCATCCGAAGTTCGCCAGACGAAAGTAAGTCTGTTCAATCGTCGCTGCACGCAGCGTCTGTTGTTCCACGCCTGAGTAGTAAAGTTGTTGGTAGAAGCGTTCTTTATTCTCCGCGGGCGTCAGGGCTGAGAAGCTGAACATGTGGACCGCCCACAAAACCGGCTGGGGTGCAGTCATACAAAGCGTATCCGTCACTACAAATGATACCGGCGATAAAACCAGAACTGTGTTTGCTCTCTCGTTGGTTTCGACAGCTCCCAATTCGGCGAGACGTAACACCGCGGGCCGGCTTTCATCAACGATCGTTGAAAACGCGACCCGGCCTCGGCCGGCAAACCAGGCTTCTTCTGAGGCACGGGCAATCGAAACAAACGAGATCGCAATTAGCAGCAAAGCGGGAATCTTGCGTGGCAAACTTCGCCTTTGCCATACGGCCAGCGCCGTGAGAGCGAATGCCACGAGCGACACATAGTTGGCGACGAACTGTTCGTAATGGATTGGCTGCAGGGACCTACCGGTCAGCACCTGCTGATTGAACATGATCAGCGGCGCCAAGGCGAATGCGCCGGCGAATACGATCGAATGGTCACGTTGTGAAAAGATGCCGCGCCAAAGTCCGACAATCAAAATCAGCAGCAAGATTCCGCATAAGACCGCCGGTGGCCGCAACAAATCCGGAGCGTGGGTGCGCGTCAGTGCTTGTTGCAAATCAATCGACGCCGCCCGCTGTGACAGGAAGTAAGCGTAGGCGATCAAAGCCGGCGCCAGCAGCGCACTCAGTTGGGCCAAGCGACGCAAGTCCCGTTGCCAGGTTTCCGGACGCACGATCGCCGTCGCGCAAATGATACTGACAACAAAGGCTGCCGCTGCGGTCCACAGGAAATAATAAGAGAAGACGAGCGCGCTGAAGAGCAGTGCCGCTGCTACGGTTGAACCTATTAAATCGCGGCGTGCGCGGCTGCGCAGCATCAACCAAACGAGCGCGCAAAACAGAAAGAACAAAGGAAAAGCGAAAGCCGGTTCATAACGTCGCAGGAATGGTAAGTAAATGTATGGCGTAGCAATCCCGCCGAGGTTGCGAACGAACCATTGGCCGCGAGCAAGTCCGCCCATGCTGACAACCAACAACCCGACGGTTGCGGCGACCCGCGCGTCGCTCGTCACGAGCATCATTAACCAAAAGATTGCCAGCACCGAAGCCGCGGCGACCAGCGGCTGCAGCAAAATAAAAACAGTCATTACTGAGATCTGCAGAACCCGCGCGGGTATTGCCAGTGAATACGCAGGAACGAATTGAATTGAGAGCAGTGATTCCGGCAAGGAACCGTCGCGACCGTCGATGCGGCCTGTATAGGGATCATTACGGCGCGGCCGGCCCTCGATCAGCGAATTAACGTATGCGGCGTAGGGCGTCTCGTCCGGGTGATAGGTATAAAACGCGCCGTGCCATTCGTGACCGCGCACGCGCCAAAAGTTCGCCTGCGGAATCAACGAAATCAGCGCGAAGGTCAGCGCCGCATATATTCCCAGCCGCCAGCGCCGCCAATCCTGTCTTCGAAATGGAAGTTTGCTCAAGGCGGAGACGAATCTTTGCATCCGCTTTTTGATGCGTCAAGCCTGATTGTTCCTGTGAAACACAGATGTTATCTTCCTGGTATCGAGAGAGGAGCTGCAAACCGTCCAGGAAAGAAATCGTGAGCGAGCCAAGTTCAAAACCTGCCATTGCTGCCGGCGAGACGCAGCGGAAACCTTTCGAACATATTGTCTTTACCGATTTCGACGGTGAAGAAGGAATCCTCGTCGATCTGAATACAAAGAAATACTACCAGCTCAACGAGACTGCTATGCTGATTTGGAAAAGTCTCGAGCAGGGAATGGCATCGGACGAGATCGCTGCACGGATTGCTGAAGAATTTGAAGTGACGCCGGCGGTTGCGTTGGAAAACGTCGAGTTGCTGCTGCGGGAACTTGCCACCTACAAACTAATCACAGCCGAATAAGGCGCCGCCCATTTTGCCCACAAGCGCGCACTGGCGCACTCAGCGACCGATTTGAATGTCCCAGTGATGTCTGAGTGTTTCGTTGATAATAATTGGAACGGGGAACGTAGTGAGCAGGATTAGAACTCGAGAGTACTGTAACCGATATTGAACTGTTCTTAGCGACCTCGGCCAAACAGCGAATCCGGATCCGGTTTGGATCTGAACCAGCCCGCCAGGGCTGTCTTCGCCGCGCCACTTTCCACTTCGCAAACGCGATGTTCGAACTTTTCATCAACGGGAAAAATTATCGCGTCGCCGTAATGGCGGTTGTAGACTTCACAGAGGACTTCCCGAGTTTGTGCCGAACGAATTTGTAGCGCGCCCCCTTCGTAAGACTCAACGTTCAAATTAATGCTTAAAGCGATCGTCCGGCCTTCGTCGGTGACGTCCGTGTGCCAGCGGTTGAAGTAAGTGCTGCTGGCCGGCCGCCGATAAATACGGCCACTGAAACATGCAATCGGCGCGCAGCCGGTAATTTGTTCGATCGCTCGGAACACCTTGGGACTGTTTAGCAGCAGTTCAGTTGCGAGATACGCCGTGCAATCAATCGGTCGTAATTCAACTCCGGTTTCGCGGTCCACCACGCGGTATTCAGTCTCTTCCAGCTTCTGTTGAATTAGATCGAGCAGGCGACGTTCGAGAAAGTCAGGCAGCACCAACCAATGCTGCTCAGCAAATGCAGTACGCAGCGCGGCGATCTCGTCTTGCGACGAACGCACGGCAGCGCCGCTTTTGGTGATTTGTATTAGCGGAGTTGTGATCGCCGCAATTTCGGAAAGAACAGCCATGGTCTCTGCGCGAATAGTTTGCTATTAACTGAGCCCGACTACTTTACCGTCGATCAGTCTTTTGATCATGCGCAAACTGTCCGCTTCGCGAAATGGACAGACGGCAATTATGGCGGCGATATCCCATTCGCCGTTAATCCGCGAGAGCAAGAATGCCTCCCGCGGGTCCAACTGCTCTGTCTCGAGCTGCGCCCCTGTCTTCAACAATTTCGGCACGGCACTCTGCGGCAATCCGTCCTGATAAACTTGCCGGGCGTAACGCTCTTCTGCCTGTTGACGCAATTCCTGCGCGTCGCTGTTGTTGGGCTCTTCTTCGAGGACACTGCGAATTCTGGTCAACGCATTCTCAGCGCTGCCGTCTTGCAGCTCGGCCCGAGCTAATTCCAGCAACTCAGCGACGCTGAGCGGCATTCTCGCCTGAGATTCAGGTTCGGGAATCACTGCTTCGCCGGCGACTGCGATCACGCCACTGTCGATCAGGTCAAAGAGCACAGCGCACGCATGAAATAACGATGTGTGCATGTTGTAACAAATCTCGGCGACCGTCATGCCCTTCTCGACGTGATACAGGGCTTCGCGAACTTCTTTGCTCTCAGGCAACGACTTGGTCCATCCGGCGCTCAATTCAAAGACTGTGCGATCGGATGGAATGAGTGTTCGATAGCGCGCCCACTCATCGAGGCGGTAGATCCCTTCCATAATCACGGCTTGGGCTTCAACCTGAATGCGAATCACGTCGCTCGGAAGCGCCTGGTCGTCAAAGAATTCAAAATCGGCTTCTTCCCAAAGAAACAGATCGTAGATGATTTCCAGGGTGCGTGTGCGCAGCGCGTAAACGACGTCAGCCGCACTGACAACGCCCTGCGCCGAAAGAATACTGCCGAGGCGGTCGCCTGACTGGCGATGAACACCCATCGCTGCTTGCAACTGCTCTTCGCCAATCTTTCCGTAGTGCAGGAGTACTTGCCCGATCAGTTCTTTCGGATCGTTCGATCGCGAGCCGACGATCACCCCGTTCTCCAGGACGATCTCTTTCACAATCGTGCCACGAGCGACTTTGAGCGTGCCGGTCTTTCGCCCTGCTGCCAGAAACTGGAGCAGGTCCGACACATTCATTGTTTTCAGAGTTCCTTTAATGCTCATGATGCGGCCCGGGCTCGGGCAACTGGGATGAAGCTGGCGGCCAGTGCAATTGCAGCAGATCTTCCTTCAAGCAGATTACCTTTGCGACGCTGCTACTTCAAGTGTTTTCCCTGTGGACCAAAGCGTTGTCCGACAAAAGGTTCGTGGGTGCGTCTACCGGAAATTACGGATCGACGGCATTTAGCCGACGTATAAAAGTTTTATGGTTCATCCCATCTAATAACTCGGACGACTTCCTGCGATCCACTTCGCACGGAAGAGTGCGACATGCAATTTTGGGAATACTTCAGAAGAAATTATGCGGAGAAACACCCTGACGAGTGTTGCAACCTCTGTTGCAATACCGGTTGTATTTTGTATGGATGCCTTGGATCGCCTGCAAGGCTGAAAAAGTGATCGCTCTCACAAAGGCTTCAAAGCGCTACGCGCCAGCTTCTTTTTTAGGTTTACGTATCCTTGATCTCCCGCAACCAGCTGCCCCAGCACTTTGCGAATGCCACGATGCCCACGCGCGAATTCGATCATGCGGTCCGTGAACGGCGCGCCCCAAAAATTTCCATAGAACCGGCGGCGCATTTGTGACGCGCGTTTCAGTTCACCACCAAAATCTTTACGCCACAGTTGTTCGTAGCTTTCCGGCTTCCTTTTGAGAAAAGCTTTGGCGAATAACTCAGCCGAGCGCAGCGCATAGTAGATCCCTTCGCCTGTGACCGGATCGGCAAAGCCCGCCGCATCTCCGAGCAACGCCCAACCATCGCCGCAGGCTTTGCGCGTGTCCCAGGTGCGCGGCGCGAGCCCCGGGATGCGCGCAGCGTAACGTTCGGCTGATTGTTTGAGCTCCCTACGTATTGAGTCGCTAATAGCGCCGGCTGACTTCCAAAGCTTCATCGCTGAGCTCTTGGCTCCGTCGCTTCCGGCTCTGTAACTCTCGTAATAACTCACCATGAAATCCCAGAGCAGCGAGTCGAGAGCTTCGTGATCGAATGCATCCTGCGTAGTCGCAATGCCGAACGAGACGTGATCGATTCGCGGAAACGCCCAGGCATATCCGACCCACTTCGGCAGAAACGCGACAACTGTCGCAGCATCACTCGCTTCCGGCAGCGGCGCGCGATAGCCAAACGCAACTTCCATTTCGGCCGACGGCAGGGGCCCGGCGAGCTTCTTTGCGATCGCGCTGTTAGCACCATCGGCGCCGACCAAAAACTTGCAAGCGAATTCGCCGCCACTCTGCGCGTTGACGATCCATCGATCGCCTTCTCGTTTGAATCCTCGTCCCGAAATTTTTTCTGCAATGACGACTGCACCGGCTTCACCCGCACGGTCGCGGAGAAAAGTGTCGAACGCAATTCGCGAATAGACCGCGAACGGCTCTTCCAATTTCATGTGCAGATGCTTGCCTGAAGGCGAGTACATATCGAGTTCGTCGATCGTGCGGCCCACGGCTTCCAGCAAATGCGGCCAGGCCTTCAGCGCTTTCGACGTCACGCCGCCACCGCAGGCTTTCGGCTCTCCCGGCGGCCGGCCATCAAACAGCCCCACACGTACTCCCGCGCGCGCCAGTCGCTCGGCGGCAAAAGATCCGGCAGGTCCCGCCCCAACAATGATCACATCGAACTCGTTCATGCGCGGCTAATCATAATTGCCGCCGATTACAAACGGAAGTCGGTCAAAGATGAACGAGAATCTACGCTCTGCCTTTATTCGCGGCTGCTTTTTTCTTCTGATCCGCGTCTATCTGCGTTAATCTGTGACCAATTTTCCGCCCGCTGTGGTGAAGTTATGAGCCACACAAACTCACTTGTTTTTGCCGGAATTGCCCCGCATCCTCCCATCATGGTGCCGGAAGTCGGCGGCGAGTCGTGTGTCGAGGTGCAGAATTCGATTAGTGCGATGGCGACTCTCACCGCACGAATCATTGAAAGCGGCGCCGAAACTATTGTCCTGATTTCGCCGCATGCGCCGCTCGAAGCGGTTGCCTTTGTCGCCTACGACGGCCCCACTCTGCACGGCGATTTTTCGAGGTTTCGCGCGCCTGACGCGACTGTCGCAGCGCAACTTGATGACGACCTGCTAACTGAGATTACGCGCGCAGCGGAACAAGAGAATCTAATAACTCTGCGTATTCGCGGAGCTGATCTCGATCATGGCACAGCGGTTCCACTCTATTTCCTGCAACGCAATGGATGGACAGGAAAAGTCGTGGCCCTCGGTTACAGCTTCCTATCGAACCAGGAGCACTTGCGTTTCGGCAATTGCATCCGGCAAGCGATCGCCACTCTGAAGCGTCCCGTGGGATTTATCGCCAGCGGCGATCTCAGTCATCGTCTGCAGCCGGGCGCCCCGGCCGGCTACAACCCTGACGCGCATTTGTTTGATGAAGAAGTCGTGGATGCGATCCGCAATGGTGAGACGATTCGCATTGCGAATATCGATCACGATCTGCGCAGTCGCGCTGGTGAATGCGGTTATCGTTCAATGCTGGTCGCTTTGGGCGTCGCCGAAGATTCCGAAAGCTCATGCGAAGTCTTGAGTTACGAAGCGCCGTGGGGTGTTGGCTACATGGTTGCACAACTTGTTCGCTCCGGGAGCGCGGGCGTCCTGCCCGCTGACACAGAATCGGTTGCGGATCTCACGCGTGCCCTCCCCGCGCTGGCTCGCCGCACAATCGAGACCTTCGTGCGCGACGGCACAATCATCACACCGCCTGACAATCTTCCCGATGAGCTGAACGCTCGCGCCGGCTGCTTTGTCTCGATCAAAACTCTTAAGGGCGATCTGCGTGGCTGCATCGGCACAGTCGATCCTCTGAAAGACACGCTCGCCGAAGAGATCATCACGAACGCTGTTAGTTCCGCGACACGCGATCCGCGTTTCCCACCAGTCCGTGCTAATGAGCTTCCGAATCTGAAATATTCAGTTGATGTGCTTTCGAACCCCGAAGCGTGCAGTCTCGAGGATCTGGATCCAAAAATCTACGGCGTGATCGTTGAAGACGAAATTAATTTTCGCCGTGGCCTTCTGCTTCCGAATCTCGAAGGCATCACTTCTGCCGCACATCAGGTCGAAGTAGCTGCAAGCAAAGCCGGTATTCCGTCCGGCACTCCGGTGAAACTGTTTCGCTTCCGCGCGGACAGGTACCCGGAATAGGTGTCCGCGTTAACGCCTGCCTCTCTTAACACGTCTTAACAAATAGAGCCCGAAAAAATGAAACGGGCAGCGATTTCGGTCGTGTTACTGAGTTAAGCGACTTGCGGAACAAATAGCGCCGGCGAGTCGTTAAAATTTCAGGGGTTCGATTAAGGGGAGACGGTCATGTTGAAAGTTCATACAAGAAATTTAGGAGATGCCGCAGTTTTGAGCCTGCATGGGCGATTAATCAGCGGTGAAACGCGGACCTTGCGTGAGGCTGTCCGCGCCCAAGAACATGCCAAGTCGATTGTGCTCGATCTCGCGCGAGTGACCGCGATCGATGCTTATGGTCTCGGCCTGATGCTGGAATTGCGCCGGCTGAGCGATCTCCATGGCATTCGTTTCAAGTTGATGAACGTCAATAAATTCACCAGACGCGTTTTTGAAGTCACGCGCCTTGATTCCGTCTTCGAGATTATTCCCAAAGCCGAACTCGCGATCGCCCGCACCGCAACTGCATGCGCGCCAGTCGCCGCCTGCGCTTAGTCGACATCACATCTCACGGACACAAAACAGCCCAGCGGTTTTTGATCGCTGGGCTGTTGAGCATTTACGCGTGGCCGTCATGACTAAGGTTTTTTGCCGTGACCTTTGCCGCCACCACCGCCACCGCCTCCGGGCGCTTTCGATTGTCCCGGCGGTTGCTTGTCCTGGTGCTTAGCTGGAGCCGCCGCAGCCGGTTGACTGCGTTGCACCTGCGGACGCGGCGCTTCTCGCACCGGCGGCGCGCGTTGCACCTGCGGACGCGGCGCCTCTCGCACCGGTGGTGCGCGTTGGATTTGCGGTCGCGGTGCTTCTCGATTCTTCACCGGATTCGCGACTGGCGCTCCTTGAGCAGCCGGCGTATTTCTCCGCTCGAACTTCTGCTGTTGACGCGAGATGCTACGTTGCTGCTGTTCTTGCTGACGAACTTGCTGACGTTCGTCCTTGTTCTCGCGCGCTGCCGGCGCCACGGGTGTCTCTTGCTGCTTTCGCCAGCCCTCTACTTTCGCCGTGCCAACGCCGGCAGTGCCAACGCCGCGATCGTCTCGCACCTGCAACTTGGCCTTGTCACTACTGCGTTCAAGACGCATGGACTTGTCGAGGTCCTTTCTGAACGGCGGCGCGGTTGGGGTCGTGCCCAGGACGACCGGCGTCTCATTCAGTTTCTTCGCGATGCCCGGCGGCAAATCGATCTTGCCGCGGCCCCAGGCCGAATGCACGACCGCGTTACGCAAAGGCGTCACCAGTAACGGATCGAGTGTCGGCCGCACCTGCGCGAGCGACGCCGGGTTAACGTGCCGGACGTAGCGCGAGTCGATCGGTCGATTGAAATAATCAACCGGCACAACTGTCACTGCGTTAGGTACCGCATAGTTCACCAGATTCGACACCGCTAAATCTCCCCTGCTCACGTAATGCGGCTGCCAGTTCTGGTCGTAGTAACGCGCCACATAAGGATCGCCAGGGCCCAAAGGCACCCAACCAATCTCGTTATCGGAAAACGGCACGAAGGCCACCAACGCCGGCGAATACCGCGGCGCCGTGTTCACCGAATCGGGAATCCAGTACCAACGATCCC
>Ga0134126_10000613_pt1 | contig 45153 bp, 39 predicted proteins | sample KB31752_FD_96881 | JGI IMG/M metagenome (GOLD analysis project Ga0134126, IMG submission 96881) | Terrestrial soil microbial communities with excess Nitrogen fertilizer from Kellogg Biological Station, Michigan, USA - KB3-175-2 | ecosystem: Environmental > Terrestrial > Soil > Unclassified ...
AGCTCGCCCAGTTTCAATTCATCGCGAGGGCGAAGATGAAGCCCTCCGCCCATGTAGGCCTCACCCGTCGGCATGAGATTCAGGTGGTAAGTGCCGAACTGCAGCGGCCGCGCGAGATACTCGTCGAAAAACAGCGGCAGCCATGAGTGCGTGGCCTGGCTCACCGCCCCGCCCACCAGGTTGAGGTCGGCCGAGCAATACACCGCATGCGCACCGCCCGGATCCGCGGCCATGGGCAGATCCAGGGTATATCGATACCAGTCCGGCTGATGGCTCTGGCTCTGCATATTGTCTTCGTTACCGGGAGAGCCGTCATCGTTGTCATCGCAGGCGAAGCCCGAGGTCATCGTCATGAGATCGCCCAGGGTGAGATGCTGCTTGCGTGCGTCCATGTGAGCCGGTCGTTCAGGCTCGGAGAAGAGCGGATAGATGAGAGTGCCCGTAGCGAGCTGCAACCCGAGCTGGCGTGCGATCCCGACCAGAACCGGCGCAAAGGTCTTCGAGGCCGAGCGCATGTCATGCGGACGCTGCGCATAGTATCCGTGGAAATACTCTTCCAACACGAGCTTGCCATGGCGGGCGATGAGCAGACTGTCGATGTCGACGGGGTTGTCGGCGGGGTTCGCGTCCAGGATCGCCCGGATCAGCACCGCTATCGATGCCTCTGACATCCCAACCTCGGCCAGCGATGCCGTCGGCCATCCATCGTGTCCAGCGATCGGTTTGCGATAGCCGTACTCTGAGCCACCGGGACTACGGGCATAGAAGCCGGGAGCGTCATCCCGGTCCCGGCGAGTCAGGAGCAGTGGCGGATGAGAATCGAGGAGCGCGAGCCAAAGGTGACCCGCCGCCTCATCGTACGTGCCGAGGATGTGGTCGTCCGGGCGATGGGGATTGCTGAAGAGGACGGTGCGGCCGCGCAGGATGATCTCATAGGACCGCTTCCGAAAGAAGTTGTACTCCGGGTTGATGATCACGGCGCCCAGCGAGCCATTGGGCCGCTTCTCGATCGAGACATAGAACGAGACCCGGTCCTCGAGCGGCACGACCTCGCCTCTCCAGACGGACGCGCTCAGGCGCGTCATATGAACAGGCGTCGCGTATGCGGTCCCGTTAACCGTGCCGGCAGGTTGGACCCACTCGGCTACCATCGTGTTGGAGGCTTCATCGAGCCGCCCGCGAAACGTCCCCAAGCCGTCGGGCATGACGGCCGTGACGTCGCGGCCTGCACGCTGCACCGGCACGTCGAAACCGGCAATGCTTGCGCGCCATCGTGGCCCCCGCCCATCGATCGTCAGAACACCCCGGACGAGAGGCCCGAGCAGCTGCTCCGTTCCCCAGACACCGACCAGAGCCTCACTCTCGAGCGCTTTCGCGGCAGCCGCTGCGGGAGCGGCCAGGCATAGGAGTAACAAGCCGAAGGCTGCCAGGTTGCCGGCCTTTGCGGAAAACATGGTTACCCTCGTCGCGGCTTAGGATCTTCGGCCGCAAGTCTGGCGCGTCCACCGTCCGGCTGTCTTGTCAAAATGCAACCTGGCCGGTCGGTCGGGCGCGCCGCCGAGGCTGCGATATACCCCGGGTGGCACACCGTAGAGACGCCGAAAGGCCTTGGTGAACTGAGCCTGGTCGGAGAAGCCGCTGTCGAGCGAGACCTGAGCCAGCCCCCTTCTCGAATCCAGCAAATCGGCGGCAGCCAGCTCGAGCCGGCGGGCACGTAGAAGGTCTCCCGGTGTGCAACCGAGAAAAGTCCGGAACGCGCGCGCCAGATGAGTGGGATGAACGCCCACAATGTTCGCCAGATGGCGGATCCCCGGCGTCTGCGCGGGCCGATCGCAGATGAGCTCGTACGCCGTCCGCAGCCAGCCGGGCGGACACTTCGCGGTGACCTGCGGTGCATTCGATACTGCGGCCAGCAGCTCCAGGCAAAGACACTCTGCCTTCAGAGGGGAGCTCGTGCCCCAGCGGGCACCCTCCATGAGCAAAGCCACGGCCAGCGTGCGATCGTCGCTGTCCTGAAGATGCACGGCTGCCTGTGCGGCAGCGGCCGCGCCCGAGTCGGCAAGGCGCGAGTCCGATAGGCAGATCGAGAAGAAGGCGCCCTTGCCGTCGACGAAATGGTCCCGGTGAGTCGTTCCCGGCGGGTTGTAGACGAAGGCCGAGCGGGGTCCGGCGTCGCCTCTTGCGCTCGAGACATACCGCCCACCGGTGACCAGCACGAAATGCGCTTCGAGATGAGTGTGTGTTTCGACGGTTTCGGGCGGAGCGTTGGCGGTCCGATGCGCCAGCGTGATGCCGTCCAGGCTACGACTCCAGCGCGGATCGCCGAAGAAGGTGTCGTGTCCGAACTCCAGAGACCGAGACACGCTTTACGCCTCGCGAAATGGCGCGCGCATCGTGGCTCCCGGGTCAGTATTCCCCGTAGCGGCCCTGCACCGACTGCAGCAGCGCCGCCGAGTCGTAGCCGACCCCATCTTTGAACACCAGCTCGACATTCTCGACGTCGGTGATCGTATGGGCGGGATTGCCCTTCACGACCACGAGGTCGGCATCCTTGCCCGGCGCGATCGAGCCGATCCGCGCCTGCAGCCCGAGGTAGGTCGCGCCGTTCAGCGTGGCGATCCGCACCGCCTGATCCGGGCTGAACCCGGCTTCGACCAGCAGCTCTATCTCGCGCAAATCGCCAAACCCGGGGATGACGCCGCCGTTACCCGTCGGATCGAGGCCGGCGATCAGCAAGCCCCCCGCAGCTACGAAGGCCCGCTCCATCTCGAGCCCGTGCTGGAAAACCATGACGCGCCGCTGCCGCTCTTCCGCGGGCACGTTGGAGGTGAGATTCCGCAGATACAGATATGCCTCGCGCGCCTGCGGGGCGAGGACCGCCATCGCCCGCGGCCACAGGGGTGCGTGGCCTGGCACACGCTGCTCGAAAACCGGCAGTGTGGATGTCACCGCGACATGATGGCTCACCAAGTCCGCGATGAGTGACTTCGCCACGGGTCCGTTCGGATCCATCGCAGCCAGAGTGTCCTCCCCATCGGTCTTGGTGCAGTCATCGGGCTTCTTGCCGGGATCGAGCTCGGTGTTGACGAAGAACCCATGCTCGAGGTCATCGATGCCGAGCGCGGCCGCTTCGCGGTAAGTGACGGCGCAGAGGTGCCCGGTGATTTTGAGTCCGCGGCGATGAGCCTCATCGATCGCCGCCTCGAGCTCCGCGCGCGTGATGAACATGTACGCTTTGAACGAGGTGACGCCCCGGTCAGCCCAGAACGCGACCGTGCGCCGGGCATCGTCGGCATCCTTGAGCATGTGCATCTGGATGAAGGGCGAGCCCTCGCCTTCCAGGTACGGGCCCGTCACGTCCATGTGTGGACCGGGAATCTTTCCCGCATCGATCTGCTGTTTGAGGTTGAGGTCGGTGTTGGGCTCGACGCTGCCCGTGGTGCGGATCGTCGTCACGCCGTTCGCCAGATAGAGACGCGGCGCCGAGAACGCCATTTCCGGCACCATCAGCGGCGGCTCGCTGTTACCGACAGCGTCGAGATCGGGACGGGCGATGTAGAACAGGTGATCGTGCATGCCCACGATACCGGGGAGCACGGTATGGCCGGAAAGATCGAGCACCCGCGCCCCCGGGGGCAAAGGCGCCGTTGCGGGCGAGACGGCTGCTATCTTGCCGTCGGCGATGACGATCGTGCGCTCCCCATCGACGGGCTGGCCGCTGCCATCCATCACACGCACGTGAGTGAGGGCGATCGGGCCACCGGGAGGCAGCTTGACATACGGCTGCAAGACCGGACCTGGCGCTGCCGGGGCTGGCAGGATGCGGGACTGCAGCGCCAAAGGTGGCCGCGCCACGGCGGCCACCGCGCCGAGCAGCAGAGCCATACCGATGGGAAGGGAGTGAAGCCTCGACATGTTTCGCCCTCTCTATGGGCACGCGGCGACCGGGCGGCAGCTCGCGCGCGAAAATGAAGTCTATCGCGTACCCGACCACAGCGCGGGCGGGTCAGCCGCCGCTGGTCCGGAAGCAACACTCGTTTCGTCGACTCGAAACTGCGGGAATCTGTGTGCCAGCCGCCTCGGCCCTCGAGCTTGGATGCTCAGATCCTTTCAATGGCGATCCGGAGCCCAAGAGCCACGAACAGTCCTCCTAACCCTCTTTGCAGCCACTGCGAAGCGGATTGGTTTCGCCGCAGCGCCGCCGTGAGTCTGGCCGAGCAGCAGGCGAGCGCGATATTGGTCGGCAGGCCGATCGCGTTGACGGTGACGCCGAGCAACAGAATCTGCAGAGTCGGATGGGCTGCATTCCTGTCGACGAACTGCGGCAGCAGCGCGAGAAAGAACAACGCAACCTTGGGGTTCAGGACATCGCTCAGAAAAGCCTGCCACAGAATGGTCCGGCCGTTGCGCGATCCACCCTCCTGGCCATCGATCGCCAGCGGTCCTGCCCTGCTCCAAAGCGCGCTCAGCCCCAGATAGATGAGATAGGCGGCGCCGACCCATTTCACGATGGTGAACGCCAACGCCGATGTCGCCAGGATGGCCGAGAGGCCGAGCACCGCGGCAGTCAGGTGGACGTATCCCCCGAGATTGAAGCCGATGGCGGAGAGGATTCCCGCCTTGCGTCCCTGCGCCACGCACCGTCCGAGCATGTAGATCATGTCAGGCCCCGGCACCAGGATGAGAGCGACGGCAGCAAAGACGAACAGCAGGTAGGTGTGAAGGCTCATCATTCGTGTGGCTCGAGCGGCATCGAGACCGGGTCCAGCCGCAGTATCCCTCATCTCGCCGGACGCACACGGGCACGAATTACAGCAAATTTGTACGCGTACAGGCGCGGGCACCCGGAGGCACCCGTGATAATGGAAATAAAGATTGATTTATAACTATATGATTCTTATGGTGATCAGGTGGCTCTGACGGACCGCGACCCAGCACCCGGAACCGCATCACAGAATCAGGGGACGCCCCCCCATGCCCGCACGACTTGAGACGGCGGAGGGGTTGCGCTCCGTTTGAACTCGTATGATTGCGCGATGAGCGGTGATCAGCGCGTCATGCCCGCGAGCGTCCCGGGCAATTCGGGGACGAATCGGCGCCCCCGTGCGGATGCGCGTTTCATCACCGCTCAATATCGGCGAGCGCGGTTGTCCGTCGTTCTCGCGCTGCTCCTGCTCGCCGGCACCGCGGTGTACCTCGTCGTACAGGAACGGCAACAAACCTGGGCGTCCGCGCAGGAAAGCGTGCTCAATCTGGCGCTCGGATTGCAAACATCCATCACCGGGCTGCTCGAGCAGTCTGCTCTCAGTCTGAGAGAGATCGGCGCGGACATCTCGCGGCGCCCCGCCACTGCGAGCGGCCCCGAGCAGGCGTTCGCGGTGCTACGCGATGCAGTGCGTTTCGACTCGGTCTCCAGCTACCTCGGTGTCCGGGCCACGGGCGGTCGCATCCTCGCCGTCGATGAGTCAGGCAAGCCGGTAGTGAACGCCGCCGTCCTGCAAGCCGTGGCACGGGTGCTCGAGGAGCGAAGCGCGGGCCTCGATGTCGCCTATCTCATTCGGATCACGGCCAAGGGCGACTGGTATCTGCCTATCACGCGCGATTTTCGGGGCGCCGCGGATGAGCCGGAAGTTGCCTTTGCGCTCGTTCCGCTGCGGCGCCTGATTGCGAACACGGCCAGTCTGCGGCTGATTCCCGACAGCTTCGTGAGCGTGGTGACCACCGACGGGCGCATGCTCGTGTCCTACTCGCCGGGCAGCGGTACTTTCCACGTGCTGCGCCGTCGTATCTCACAGCAGTCGCTGCAAGCCGTCAGCCACCGTCCGAGCGGCGTGTTTCTCTCGCTCCCCTCGAGGAGCGGCTACGTGGGCTTCGCACGCTCCGCCAGTCTCCCGCTTTACGTAGGCGCGAGCGTTCCGATCGCCTCGCTTCGCCGGCAGTGGCTCAGCGAGGCGGCCGCGCCCGCGGCGGTGCTCCTGATCGGGGTGTTCGCGGTATTGGCATTCGCCTGGCAATTGCATCGCGCGCTGCGGCGGCAGGCGGCCTATGTCGCCGAGCAGGAGTACCTCGCGCAGCACGATACGCTCACGGGTCTCAAGAACCGGGACGGCTTCATGCGCGAGCTCGACCAGGCGATCTCGGCTGCGCCCGGGGAGGCGCTTGCGGTACTCCTCCTCGACTTGAACCGCTTCAAGGACATCAACGACACCCTCGGCCATGCCGCCGGTGACCGGGTGCTGCAGGAAATCGGTGGGCGTCTGCGCAAACGTTTCGGCGACTCGAATATGTGCGTTGCCCGCCTGGGCGGCGATGAGCTCGCGATTCTGGCCAAGGGCGCGGAGGCGTCCCGAACGCTCGAGAACCTGGGCGCCCGTCTGCAGGAATGCCTCGGCAGAACCACCCTGCCCGGCGGGGTCGAGCTCGATCTGACAGCCAGCATCGGCGGCGCGGTCTACCCGCAAGACGCACACACCCCCAGCGAGCTGCTGCGCTGTGCCGACATCGCAATGTATTCTGCGAAAGAGGGGCTGAGCGCCTTCTGCCGCTACCACGAGGTGATGGATCAGTTCACCCCGGAGGTGCTCGCGCTGCAGAGCGATCTCGGCAAGGCGCTGCGCGAGGGCTCGTTGTCGGTCGCGTATCAGCCGAAGGTGCGCCTCATCGACGGAGAGCTGATCGGACTCGAGGCGCTTGCACGCTGGAACCACCCCACCATGGGACCGATTGCGCCATCGCGGTTCGTGCCCCTGGCCGACAGCACGGAGCTCGTGCACGCCTTCGCGCAATACATGCTGCGCGCCGCCTGCGAGCAGGTGATCGCCTGGGAGCGCCGGGGCTACCGCGTACCGATCTCCGTCAACATCAGCGCGAACAATCTCCTCGACAGCGGCTTCGTCGAGAAGCTGCGCGGGATCCTGGGCTGGCTGGCCGTCGAACCCGAGCTCCTCGAGCTCGAAGTGACCGAAAGCGCGGTCATGCGTCATCCGGACACGATGCTCAAGCGCCTCAATGAGATCCGCGCACTCGGCGTGCGGCTCTCCATCGATGACTTCGGGACGGGTTACGCCTCACTGGCATACCTGAAGCAGCTGCCGGTGCACACGTTGAAGATCGATCGCAGCTTCATCACGAATCTGACGAGTGACACCGCCGACCAGCGCATCGTGCGCAGCTCCATCCAGCTCGCCCACAGCTTCGGCATGACGGTCGTCGCCGAAGGCGTAGAGACCGCCGGCGCGGCGCGCGAGCTGCTGGCCTACGGATGCGAGTTCGCGCAGGGCTACTACTTCGGGTATCCGCAGACAGCCGCGGAAATCGAGACGCAGTGGCTCGAGGCAGCGAGTATCACATCCCACCACGCGGTCCTCTGATCTGACCGCAGCACCGAGCTAACAGCTCGTCAGGATTCCATCCGCCGTAATGGAGCAGATCGGCATGGTGCAGGTATTCTTCGCAAACGCCGGCTGGCCGCGATGATCGACCAGGATCATCCCGATCTCGCCGTCGAAGGCCGCTTCGAACTGCAGGAGCGCCATTTTGCATGCCTCCTGGGCATTGCCGACCTGCTGATAGAGAAACCCACCCAAGCGGGCGAGTGTCATGCGGATGATCTGCTCACCGTTCCCGGTGCACGAAATCGCGATCTGCCTGTCGGCGTATGTCCCGCACCCGACGAGCGGGCTGTCACCTACCCGTCCCGGCAGCTTGTTGAAATGTCCTCCCGTGGAGGTAGCCGCCGCAAGTCTGCCCTGCGCATCACAGGCACTCGCCCCGACCGTGCCGTGCGCATCCTCCCATTCCTGCCGGCGGTGTGAGGTCGCCAGGCTCTCGAGCTCACACGCCGCAATCCCCTGGCTGCGCGCAAACTGCTCGGCTCCCGTTGCAACCAGGAAGACCGCGGGGCCGACGTCCATCACCCGCCTCGCAAGCTGAATCGGGTTCGCTATCCCGGCGACGGCCGCTACCGCACCCGTGGACAACGTGTGGCCGTCCATGATGGCGGCATCGGTTTCGATGCGTCCTTCACAGTTCAGTGCCGACCCCGTCCCGGCATTGAAGAGCGGATTGTCCTCGAGCATCATGGCCGCCGTTTCCACCGCGTCCACGGCGCTGCCGCCGCTCGTCAAAATCTTCCAGCCCGCCTGGGCCGCCTCTTCCACCCCCTTCAGGCGCTCCGGTATGGACCCCGGCTCCACTTTGCCGCAGCCTCCATGGACTATGATCGCTGGTTTATTCATTGATACACCACTTCTGCCAACGCCTCTAGAGCCGCGATGCCCTGCGGTCTGGCACCGTTCTCGATTTCATGGATCAACTCGATCAGACGCCCGGTCAGCGGCACCTCGATGCCGCACGTCTTCGCTTCCTGCACCACGACTCCGAGCTGGGCATCGACCTCGGTGCGACGTTTGCGCACGGCCAGATCCCGCCAGATTCCGCTGTGGCTCTTGGCGGAGCGTCGATTGTGTATGACCAGCTGCGCGAGCGAATCGGCGGCCTCCTCATCGGCGCCATCGACCGCAAACGCCTTCGGCTGGAAGCCGTCGAACGCTTCACAACGGATGCGCTTTGCGGCGGCGACTCGCATCACTTCCCGCGCCAACGCGATGAACAGCTTCTGATGGCGCGGCAGCGCCAGGCAGTCGGCGATCGACTCATTGGTGAGGGCGGTGGCGAACAACAGCGCACCGTAAGCCTCTTTGCTCCAGAGAAAGCCCCAGATGTTGTCCGTGAGGCGGGCGCGCTCATCGAAGGTGAGGAACAAGCGATGCAGCGCCTGCACCCTCTCCGTCACTGCACCGTTGATCTCACCGACCACGACGGCGCCGTATCCTGCGTAGTGGATTACCCCGGGTGCGAGATAATCCGCCCCAAAATTGACGAAGCAGCCGACGGTTCGTTCTGCGCCGAGCCTCGCGGAAATGGCGTACTCGTTCAGGCCATTCTGCACCGATACCACGAACCCGTCCGGTGCCAGGTGCGCAGCGAGCATGCCGGTCGCGGCTTCGGTATCCTGCGCCTTCACACAGAGCAACACCCGGTCGTATCGTCCCTCGAGCTCTTCCGGGGTGCTCGCCTTCGCCGGCACGGTAAATTGTGCCAGCGGGCCAGTGATCGCCAACCCCGCTTGGCGCATCCTGGCAACATGGTCCGCGGCCCGGTCCACGAACACCACGTCGTGACCGCTGCGCACGAGATGCGCGCCAATCGTCCCGCCCATTGCGCCGGCACCGACGATCAATATTGCTGAATCGCTCATCGCGGCCAGTTATTCGCAATCACCTCGCGAGTCTCCTCGACCCCGATCCGCCACAACTCCAGCATGTCCTCATCGGGTCGCTGGTAGTATCCGCCAAAATTCCCGTCGCCCAGGTATTCCCTCGCCTTGGCCGGGGACAGGGAATGCACGAGCTTGGGGTCGATCTTCGTCTTCTGGACCTGCGGAGACTGAACGCCTGCCAGGCGCGTCCACGGAAAGTTCTCCATCCACGAGGCATGCGATGCGACCGGATCGAGCTCCGTGACCTTCTTCCAGGTCCCCGGCGCACTCCACCAGTTGTGAAACTTGACGGCAACACCGTTCTGCGCGCGCATCCAATCACCGATGAAGGAGTGAGCGGGCGAATTCCCACCATGCCCGTTGACGATCACGATGCGCCTGAAGCCGTGGGTGACCAGGCTGTCCAATACGTCCCGGATCAGATCGAGGTAGGTCTCGACTCTGATGCTGACCGTGCCGGGGTACCCCATGAAGTAAGGGGTAATGCCGTAAGGCAGGCCCGGGAAAACGGGCACCTGCAGCGGCTCCGCCGCCTCGACCGCCACCCGCTCGGAGAGGATGTAATCGACACAGAGGCTGAGTTGGGCATGCTGCTCGGTGCTGCCGATCGGAAGCACGGCCCTGTCGTCCTTCTCGAGATAGCTCTCGACCTGGCTCCAATTCATGTCTCGAATCTTCACGACAATTCCTCCGCCGATCTTCCGAAAAAAACACACCGCACGGAGCGCTCGAAGCCCAGCCCTCAGGAGCCCTTGCGATAGAAAGCCTCCAGATCTTGATACATCCGCGCGTGGGTCTCGGGGCGCAGGTAGCTCACGTGGCCGGATGCATAATACTTGATGGTGATGTTCTTCTTCAGTTCCCCGATATTCAGATGATCGTAGGTATACGTGGAGGCAAAATACGGGGTCGCCAGATCGTAGTAGCCGCAGGACACGAAGAGCTTGAGCTGCGGATTGGCGATCATCGCCTCGCGCAGGTCCACGGACACGTCCGCATAACCCTGTCTGAAGCCGAAATCGCGGCGGTTGTTCAGTCTGTGCCAATCCCAGACACAAACGCCGTAGCAGCTCGACCGATAGATGTCGGTGAGGCGGTAGTTCAGGAAATTGTGCAGCAGATAATTCATTGCCGCGGTATAGGGACCACCGATGGCCGGCTCGAGGGGGTCGTATTCGGCAGTGCCGCTCACCCGGTCATGGTCCATGCCGAGGAACCGGCCGTCCATGCGTCCGATCACCTGATTGCGCGCCAGCAGCAGCTCCTTTCTGAAGTTGCCCGGCCGGATGCGGTAATCGCTCTGCTCGATGTAGTCGGGGCTGAGTCCCGTATACCGAGCCAGCTTCTGCACCACGCTCTGACGCTCCGGCGCGGTTGCGGCATCGCCCTGCAAGAGAAAGTGCGCATACTCGCCCGCGGCGAAAGACTGCACTTCAGGGAGGAACCGCTCGACCGGCATGGACTCGAAATTCGCCGCCAGGGCGTGATGATAGTGGGCCAGCGCGGCATAAGTCGGCAGGAACAACACATAGGGCAGGTCGTTGCCGGAATCGAACCCGAGGGTCTCGAAATTGAGGACGGTCGAGATCAATACGACGCCCGTGAGATCCGCGCCGGCTTCCTGCAGATCGTTGGCCACCACGGCATCGCGGGTCGTACCGTAGCTGTTGCCCATGAGGTACTTCGGCGAATTCCACCGATTATTGGCATTCAGGTACCGGATGATGGCTTGAGTGAACGCGGTCGCATCCTGATCGACACCGGCGAATTGACTGATCTTCGACTGACCGAGGAGCCGGCCGTATCCCGTATCCACCTCCTCGAGAAAGACCAGATCCGTGACGTTGAGCAGCGAGTAGGGGTTGTCCACGATCCTGTACGGGGCCGGCGCCGTATGTGCCGCGTTGGCCGTCATGACCAGCTTGGGACCGAAACCGACCACCTGCAGCCCCGTTGAAGTCGAGCCCGGGCCGCCGCCCCAAACGAAGGTCACGGGACGTTGGCTTTCCGACACCCCATTCTCGGTATACGCCACATAGGACATCGTGGCGGTGGGCTTGCCGGCATCGTCCCGCAACGTGATCTTGCCGGCGGCAGCGGTGTAGCGAATGGTCTCATTTCCCATCTTCACCGTATGTTGCGTAATGGCCGCATCCGGGTTTACCTCGGCCGACTGGGATGTCGAGGCACCTTTGCCTGCCGCCGTGCATACGAGGCTTGCCGACAGCGCCGACCAGGCCATCAGAACGACGGGCAGCGCTCGCGTGGGTCTCCGGGTCCGGTAATGCATGGGCTCGTTCCTGAATAAAGAGAAGTCATTTCCCCGCATCGATTCTGATCTCGGGCAGGCCCCCTACCGGCTGCATCCCAGCGCCCGCGAGCGCCCGGTTCAATGCGGGGATGTCCGTGGCTGCGAGATGGTTGTACCCGCGCAGGGCGGCATCGAGCTGCTGCCTGATGACATGCATTGCCTGCAGCATCGACGGATCCGGCAGCTCGTAGTAGCTGAACGAGACCACGTAGAAGAGACGAGTGAGCTTGCCGTGAGTGCGGAACAGCGCATGCAGCATGTCCTCACCCGCATCGTGCTGGATTTCCGGATCGTAGACCTGCTCCTCGAGGCTATGCAGCTGCGCATCGAGGCTGCGTGCCTGCCGCACACTGGCGCCATTCCCGCCTGCAGAAACCAGTCGGGCGATACCGTTACGCTCCGCGACGATCTGGTTGAGCATCCGGTCGAGCGCGGTCACCTCGCTTCTCAGCTCGAGTGCATACCGGGTGTAGGTGCGCATCTGGCTGGCCGCGATATGCAGCCGCGGATCGGGCCGGACCACCGCGTTCAGATGCTGCGTTGCGCCGCCGTAGACGACATCGATGCCGTAGTTGCCCGGTGAGACGAGGGGTCCGTACGGAATCCGTTTTCTTTCCGGGGTGTACGCGGGCTGCTCGAAATCGAGCTCCGTCGGGCCGTCATACCTCAGATTCCAGGCGAACTCATTGAGCCCCGCATGCGCCGGGCCGTGCCGCACGGCGACCGTCTCCCCCAGTGCATTCCTGATGACGAACTCGACCGTTCTTGCCGTAGGTTGCTCGATGTAATAGGAGACCCGGACCCCGGCTGGTACGTTCGGAACGCTGTAGTAAGGAATGTCCGGCAGCCCGATGCGCTGCAGATGAAACAGCGTACCGGGCGCCGGGCTGAACGCGTGGAACGCCTCCCCCGAGATCGCGCCCGCTTCCTCGAGCGGCCGCAGGTTGTCGAAGGTGAAGAGGCCGTGCCCATGCGTGGCCACGACCAGGGCATGCTGCCCCTCGACGAAATGCATGTCCCACACGGGCGTCGTCGGAAACTCCTTGCTGAGCAATGACCAGTTCGCGCCATCATCCAGCGAGTAGTACAGGCTCGTATCGGTGCCCAGGATCAAGAGGCCCTTCCTGTCGGGATCCTCGCGGACCACGTGCCCCGGCACATCGGCCGGCAGTCCGTGCGTGATCTCCTGCCAGGTCTTGCCGTAGTCGTGGGTCCTGTAGACGTATATCCTGCGGTCATCGACCCGGCTGCCATCCATCGCGATGTAGGCGCTGCCGGCATCGAAAGGCGATACCCCGACCTGATAAACGCGGCCCCACTTCGGCACGCCCGCGAGCTTGGGGCGCACATTGCTCCAGTGCCCGCCATCATCCCGGGTCACCCAGACGAAGCCGTCATCGGTGCCCGCCCAAATCACCTTGGGATCGGTCCGCGCAATGCTGATCGAGAGGATCGTATCGACGACCGTCGTGTATTCGACTGCGATCGGCGCCTTGCCGGTCTGCTTCTGCAGGCTCTTGTCGTTTCGCGTCAGGTCCGGACTGATTGCGCGCCACTCCTTGCCGCCCGTCGTCGTCTCGAATACGACATTCGAGCCGAAATAGACCGTATCGGGATCGGTCATGGAAACCGCCAGCGGCGCCGGAAGCGCGAACCGGTACTTCATGTTCTCCGGCCCCAGCTCATTGTCGACCCACCAGTAAGGACGGTGGTAGACCGCGAGGCCGGTCTTCATGTCATAGCGGTAGAACGCGCCGGATGAGACCGTGGCGGCGGTCGTATAGATGATGGTGGGATCGCTCGGCGCCGGCACGACGTAGTTGCCGTCGCCGCCGACGACGGCCTTCCAGTCGAGGTTATTCAGATCTTCCGTGTCCAGACTGCTGGACGGACCGCACCATCCTTCGTTGTCCTGAAGTCCACCGCAAATGATATAGGGCGTTCCGTCGCGGGTCGGAGTGGCACTCACCGAATAATACTGGCCGATGGGCATGTTCTTGAATGCCCGCCAGTGCCCTCCACCATCGTTGGTCTCGAATCCGCCGCCGTCGTTGCCATCGAGGACATGCTCGCCGTTCTCGGGATCGACCCAGAGCGCGTGATGATCCCCGTGCATGCCTGGATCGATCTGATGGATGGTCTTCCCGCCATCGTCGGACTCGGTGAAATCCAGAGCGCCAATGTAGAGCTTCTTCTCATTCTCGGGCGATACCGCGAACGAGGTGAAGTAAAACGGCCGCGCCGCCAGCGCATGGTTGTTACTGACGAACGACCAGCTGTCGCCCTGGTCATCGCTCGTCCACAAGCGGCCGTGCTCGGCATAAATCATGGCGTACACGCGCTTCGGATTGCTCGGCGCCACGGCAACGCCGATCCGGCCGAGTGGCCCCGAGGGCAACCCGCGCGTGAGCTTCTGCCAGCTCACCCCGCCGTCCGTCGAGCGGTAGAGCCCGCTGCCGGTTCCCGCCTCGATCGTGAGCCACGGGTAGCGGATGATCTGGAACATCGCGGCGAAGAGGACTTTGGGGCTGCCCGGCACCCTGACGATCTGTATGCACCCCGTCGTCGAATTCACGTACAGGACCTTCTTCCAGGTCCGGCCGCCGTCACTCGTCCGGAACACTCCCCGTTGCGCATTCGGCCCCGTCGTATGCCCCAAGATCCCGACGAGAACGATGTTCGGGTCGTCCGGGTCGACGGTGATGCTCGCGATCTGGCCGGTATGTCTGAACCCCATCTCCTGCCAGGTCTTGCCGCCGTCACTCGACCGAAACAGACCGTCCCCATCGATGGCATGGTTGCGCAGATCGCTCTCACCCGTGCCCAGCCAGAGGGTTTGCGCGTCCTTGGGCGAGAGCTCTATCGCACCGATCGAGCCCGATGGCCCGTGCTGGAAAAGCGGCTCCCAACTGTCGCCGCCGTTGACGGTCTTCCAGAGCCCGCCTCCGGCCGAGCCGAGGTAATAGACGTTGTAATTGCCGGGTATTCCCGCCACCGCCGTTACGCGCCCTCCCGATATCGCCGGCCCGACGTTGCGGAACGGAATGTCGAGCGCCGGCCCCGCCGGCTGCGCGTGCGCCGGCACCGTGCCGAGCGCCAGTATCGGTATCAAAGCGGCCAGCCGGACGGGCCGAAATCTCCCCTCGCGCTTGCGCATCGTCCTACCCCTCACCACTGCGCCGTGACACGGGCATAGACATACCTTCCGGGAATGTCATAGGTCGTCGGGTCGAAGCTGAGATTGTGTGCCGAGTAGCTGACCGGCGGGTTCCTGCCGAGCAGGTTGTTGGCACCGAGCGTGAATCTGCAGTCGATCGCCGGAACAGCGAGGCTCACCGACGCATCGTTGTAGACCGTGGAGCCGAGGCGATTCGTCGGAACCAGACCCACACCGGTGTACAGGACGTGATCCGATTTGGGATCCGAGCACACCCCGTACTGAGTGAAGCCCGTGCAGTTCTCGATCATGCTGCCGATATAGCGCACGCGCCACAGCGCCGACCAGTTGTTGCGGGTCCAGTCGACGCTCAGTATCGACTTGTTCTTCGGGTAGCTCGAATACGTGGTGCCGTCCTCCCAGCCGGCGAGATGGTAGACCTGCGGCGGGCCCCCGGTGGCGCTCGGGATGCTCTCATTGTATTCCGTGGTGAAGGTGGTCTGGAACTGCGCGGTGAATTCGCCGATGCGGGTATGCAACCGATAATCGAGCCCGATATCGAATCCCTCGGTCTGGATGTTGCCGACATTCGTCTCGATGTCATCGAGAACGGTGACGACACCGACGGCGTTGCGCTGCACGAGGTTGCAGAACTGATCCACGCCACCGATGTAGCAGGCATCCAGGATGTTCTGGGCGCCGAAATTATCGATGAGGTTATCCACCTGGATCTCGAAGTAGTCGACGTTGACGTCGAATCCCGGCAGCGCGTTCGGGTTGAACACGAAGCCGACCGACTTCGTCGTCGACTTCTCGGGCTTGACGTGCGGGTTGCCTCCGACGGTCACGTCATCGAACTCGCCGCTGACCGGCTGCGTGTAGATTCCCACGGGAACACCCGCCTTGGCGCAATTCGCCGAGGTCTGCGCGCTCTCGGTGGTCAGCTGCGCGGCATTGCACGGATCGAGCACGAAAGGCGCCGACTGAGTCTGCCCTTGGAAGAGCTCCTGGATGTTGGGCGCGCGGAATCCCGTGCCCCAGCTCGCGCGGATGAGCGTCTGGCCGTCGGGTTGCCACCTGAAGCCGATCTGCTTGGTGGTATTCGATCCGAACGAGGAGAACTGCGAGGAGCGCGCAGCCAGGTCCACGTCCATTTCCTTGACGAGCGGGAGCTTCTGCAGCAGCGGCACGGCAAGCTCGGCATATTCCGATTTGACGGAATACCCGCCGGCGGTCGGAGCCTGCGCCCCGTCGGTCGAGATGCCGGCCTGCTGCAGCGAGTCCGGATGATTGGAGCCCGCGAGCTGCCGGTATTCGAACCCGATGTTGAATCCGAGGGGTCCGCCCGGAAGGTCGAGGACGTCACCGCTGCTCAGATTGAACTCATAGTCCTTCAACGTATCGGTCGTGCTCGACTGCTCCTGCGCGCCCACATAACTCAGCATTGCGGGCGTGATGCCGCCGCTGCCGAAGAAGCTCATGGGTACGCAGCCATTGCTGGTCTGACAGCCACTGGCCGGCCCCAATGCCTGGTTGAGCCGCTCGACGTTGTACTCGCCGGCCGGAGTGAGGTCCCACTCCAGCTCCTCGCCGTACGTATAGTCCAGGCTCCAGAGGAACTTCCGGCTGAAAAGATCGAAGTTGCCGTCCAGGCCGCCGTTGTAGTAGTACGTATTCTTCGTGGCGGTAAAGTTCCTATACCCCCCTGCCAGGATGCGGATGCCCGCCAGTACCAGCTGAGCCACGCCGGGGCCCGGCGCGCTGACGTTCGAGTTCAGGTCGAAGCCAAACGGGTTGTACGGGTTGGTCGCCGAGATGAGCGATCCGATCCCGCCACCGCCGATATCCAGATTGACCGGCGAGTACGACTCGACGTTCACATGATGATTGAACATCGCAGTCGTGTGAAACGTCACGTGGCTGCTGAGATCGTACGTTCCCTGCACGTACAGGTCGGTGGACTGGTTGGGCGCCACCAGGTCGTAGAGCTTGGCGTAGTTGAATTGATCCGCGGGCGTGAACGGCTTGAAATCGGCAATGCTGTTGCCCGGCGTTCCCGGGATCGTCGTGAGATCGCAGTACGGAATCCCCTTCTTCGGCGGGCAAAGCGTCGTGTCGCCGTAGAGGCTCGAGCCCGCCGGCGGGTAAAACTCATAGCGGCCGTTCGGGCTGAAGCTGCTTCCCTGCGGCGTCCCGTAGTACGGCACGCAGGAGATCGGCCGCGAGCAATCGGGAATCGCATCGTTCTGCTGATATTGGGCATCGAACGTGATGTTTCCCTTGTCGTTTCCGTATCCCAGCATGGCCGAATACTGCTTGGTCGGACCGTCCCACGTGTTGCCGTAGTTGGATTCGCCGATGTAGGCATTCGCTTCCGCGCCGACGAAGGTCTTGCGCGTGATGATGTTGACCACACCGGCGATCGCATCCGATCCATATATCGATGAAGCGCCGTCCTTCAGAACCTGGATGCTCTCTATGACCGAAGTGGGGATCTGATCCAGATCGACCGCCCCGCTCAATCCCGTGATCCAGCGCTTGCCGTTCACCAGCACGAGCACGCGGTTCGATTTGAGGTTGCGCAGATCCAGATTGGTTTCGCCGTTGCCGCCGACGTCGACCTTGGAATTGACCGCGGAGCCTGACGAGGTGATGTGCTGCAGGATTTCGCCGACGTTGACCAGGCCCGTAGCCTGGATCTGCTTCGCCGAGAGGGCGACCACGGGACGCGCCGTCTCCAGACTCGTGCGCGGAATGCGGGTCCCGATGATGGTGACCTGGGTGAGAGCGGTCGGGCCGGCAGCGGCGGCAGGGCCGGCGTCGGCGGCAACGGCAGCTCCGGCGGCCGCATTCGCGGTCGGTCCCTGCCCACCTTGATCCCCTTGCTGCTGAGCTGCTGCCGGCAGGACGCCGGCGCACATGCATGACATGACCACCGCCAGCGCACCGCCGATGATGCGCTCGAGCCATTTGCACGGACGTTGACTGCTAGCCATAACTCTTGCCCCTCAAACCGCTGGTTGCAGTTCGCTGTTTAAGCCGATTGGACCTAGGACCAGTGCGAAGCCGGCCTTCGTGATTACTCCTGCCCTGCCTTCGCGAGACGCAGCAGCCACCGCGCATGCGCCTGCATGGCGCGGCCCCTGGGTGCAGGCGGCTGTCACCCGGACGCACGGACGATCCGGGCGCTTCGGGGAAGGCGGTTGACTCGATGCGGTCCGTCGCCCCCGCAACGTGCCGCAATCTCCCGGACGGTCCGGGAGCTTGCTGTGAATTCTTCTAGCGGAATTGCGCCACATGATTTTCGGCGGCGGATTGCATCATATATATTTTCGAAAATCAATTATAGTTTTCCGCAGCCGGTCTGGAGTAAGATGACCGGAGAGGGTTCAGTCGGGGGCTGCCGTTAATAATCAGATGGTTATGACTGCAACGGACGACAGCGCGCGCAGGTGCGGCGAAGTGCGGCCGCTCATCGCACGCCGCGCGGATGTTCGCGGCTACTCGCACCGGCCGTGCGTTGCCGGGGCTCGCAGCAGACTCGCAGAGTGCGGTGTGTGTACTGGACAGCGTCTTACTGCATAATTGGCTGCTGCATGGAACCACTACGCTTACACACCATGCAGGCGCGAGCTCTCAAACGCTGACCCGAGATTCCTAGGGATTTTCCGATGGCCAAAGCAAGCAAATCCATCAAGCTGTCACGCAAAACCACGAGCGCCCTGATCGTCGATTCCATGAGGGAACGGCTGATGAACCACGAGTTCGACGAATCGGAGATGATTCGCCAGGAGCGCCTCGCCAGGGAATACAACGTCAGCCTGAGCCCGGTCCGCGAGGCGCTGATCCAGCTCGAGGCCGAGGGACTGCTCACCCTCGTGAGGCATCACGGATATGCCATCACCACGCTGTCGACCGACGATATTCAGCAGCTGTACGAATTGCGGGCGCTGATCGAGGTCGAGCTGCTGGAGCACGCGATTCCCAGGCTCACGGAAGCCGATATCGCCACCGCGAGACAATTGCACGAGGCGATGAAGAAGATATACAAGCGCGGAACGCAGACCACGGCCTGGACCAAGATCAACTGGGAATTCCACACGACCCTGTACAAGCCGGCGGAAAAGCGGCAGCTCTTCGCAGTCATCGAGAACGTCTACCAGAACATCAACCGCTACGTGCACATGCAGCTGAAGATACGCAGCTCCGTCGACCTGGCCCGCAACATCAAGGAGCACACCGAGCTGCTCGACTATTGCGAGGCCCGCGAGACGCACAAGGCGGCGCAGCTGCTGCGCAACCACATCCTCGAGGCCGGCGATGATCTGATCGGATTCCTGCAGCAGAACAGGCCGCCGCCGAAATAGCGGCACACCACTCCGTGCTCCGGAAGCCGGAGCGTAGAGGCCAGCCATGACATCGAGCCCCCCAGAGATCGATCGCCATCCCCGCAGGGCATTCTTCGCCCTGTTCTTCATCGAGATCTGGGAACGGTTCGGCTACTACGGCATCGCCTCACTCATGGTGCTCTACATGGTGGAGCGCCTCGGCCTGGGCGATGCCCGCGCCGACATCATCTGGGGTGCATTCTCCGCCCTCGCCTATTCCATGCCGATGCTGGGCGGCTACATCGGTGACCGGGTGCTGGGCGCGCGCCGGACCCTGGTGCTCGGCGCCGTGACGCTCGGGCTCGGCTACCTGCTGCTCTCGGTTCCACTGGATGAGACGCTGTTCCCTGCGCTGGGCCTCATTGCCCTGGGGAACGGCTTGTTCAAGGTCAACCCCAACAACCTGGTATCCCGACTGTATGAAGGTGAGCATTCCAAGCTCGACATCCTCTTCACCATCTACTACATGTCGCTCAACATCGGCTCCTTCATTTCCATCCTGCTCACTCCCTGGATCAAGGATCACCCCGCCTGGATGATCACGCTCGGCCCCCTGCACTTCGACAGCTGGCATCTCGCCTTCGGCATCAGCGCCATCGGCCTCACTCTTGGACTTTGCAACTACGGCATGTTCCAGCGGTACCTTCGCCCCTATGGCACGGGCCCGGACTTCCGCAAGCTGCAAGTGCGCAAGCTCCTGGCGGTCATCGCCATATCGCTCGTCATCGCCTACCTGCTCTCGGCGGTCATCCGCTACCGCCTCGCCGCCTATGGGGTCGTCGCCCTGTTCGTGGTTCTCATGGTCTATGTATTCGTGCATTTGCTCGTGACGGGCAGGAGGCAGGAGCGCAACCGGGTCGGTGCCTGCATAATCTTCATCGTCATGTCGTCGATCTGGGCGGTGTACAACCAGCAGATCTATACCTCCCTCACCCTCTTTGCCCTGCGTAACGTCGAGCACCACATCGGCGGCATTCAGGTGGCGCCGGCCCAATTCCAGGATCTCAATCAGTTCTGGCTGGTCGTACTGGCGCTGCCGCTGGCGTGGCTCTATCAACGCATGGGCAGGACCCGAGGGGGAGACTTCTCGATCGCGAGCAAATACGCCGCAGGCTTCTACATGATTGCCCTCGCCTTCTTCCTCTATGCCGCCGGGAGCCTCACGGCGCATGCGGGGATCGTGTCGTCCTGGTGGCTGGTGGCGGGCTACGCGGCGCAATCCGTTGGCGAGCTGCTGATCAGCGCACTCGGATTTTCAATGGTCGCGCAACTGGTGCCTGAGCACTCACGCGGCATCATCATGGGGGCGTGGTTCCTCGGGATGGGCGTCAGTATGTACGCGGGCGGCGCAATTGCCAGTCTCGCCAGCGTCCCGGCGGGTACGTTCCAGGCGACGGCTACGCTTCCCATCTACACCCGGCTCTTCTTCGGGCTCGCCCTCGGTGCTCTGGCGTGCGCGCTCGCAGCGACCGGGCTCGTTCCATTGCTCAAGAGGATGATGCTCAGACAGGAAATATTGAGCGATGGCCCGGCCGAGGCCACCGCGACCTCCTGAGCCTCGGCATCAGGCGCCGGATCGCACGGCCTCGAGGCTACCCTCACCGGCAAGCAACGCGACCATGTTGGAGCGCGTCGGTTCCGGCGCCCTCTCCACCGCTCGCGTGAACCAGCGCCGTGCGCTTTTGGCGAAACCGCGGTCCTTGAGGCAGGCGGCGTAATTGAATGCTCCTCGAAAATACCCGCCGTGGGCGGAGCGGCGGTACCAGAGCACGGCAAGGCGCGGATCCTGACAGGTCCCCCATCCTTCTTCACAACACCGGCCGACCAGGTTCATCGCGCGTATGTGCCCCTGTTCCGCGGCCCGTGAATAGTAGGCGTACGCGCGCGCGCGATCGCGCGCGACACCGCGGCCATCCAGGTAGAGGTGCCCGATGTTGTATTGCGCCCAGGGATTGCCGGCGTCGGCCGCACGCCGGAATTGCTTGAGGGCGGCAACCGGGTCCTCCCTCGTTCCCCATCCCATGTCGTGGCAGCGCCCGACCATGTTGATGGCGTCGAGATTTCCCTGTGCCGCTGCGCGCTGGAACCAGCGCAGCGCTGCGCCGGGATCCCGGGCGACCCCTGTGCCCTCGAGCAACATCCGGCCATAGCAGAGTTGTCCTTCTGCCAGGCCATCGTGTGCCGTCACTCGCACCCAGGCCGCGACCCGCTCGGTATCCTGAGAAAACAGCCGCCGCAGGCGCTCGGGGCTCGTTCCAGCCAGCAGCGCCGATATCGACGTCGTGGGCATCGTCGCGCTACAGGGAGACTCTCGCCGTGAGGAGCAGCGTCCTACCCGGGCCTGGCACCGTGTGATTCTCGTTCGGGCGCGTGAAGTAGGAGTTCATGTAGTAGAGCCTGTCGGTCAGGTTGAAGCCGTTGAGCTGCAGGGTGAGACGGCTGCTGAGCCGGTAGGCGATCGCCGCATCCAGGGTCACGTAGCCGGGGACCGACGGTACACTGATTGCACCGGGGATCAGCAGATTGTCGGTTCCCGCCAGGCGCTCGCCGATGTAGTTGAAGCCCGCACCCAGCTGCAGGCCGCCGCCGAGCTCATAGTTCATCCAGAGGTTGGCCTGGTGCCGCGCCGTATTGGGGATGGGGCCTTCGATGCCCGCGCCCGCCAGGCCGATCGCCTTCGTGTCGAGGTACGTATACCCGCCGATGACCTCCAGATGCCGCGTGAGATGCCCCTGGATGCCGATCTCGGCGCCCTTGACCTTCTCCGTGCCAGCCAGCTCCTGCAAAGTGGGCTGCAACGGATCGGTGATGCGCGCATTGGTCATCTCGGTGTCGAATGCCGCCGCGGTGATCGACAGCATGTCGCCGACCTGCACCTTGGCGCCGAGCTCGTAGGTGCGGTCTTTTTCGGGCGGCAAGGCGGCATTGCTGGCCGAGAGCGCCAGGTTCTCGGCCGAAGGATCAAAGGACGTCCCGTAGGAGAAGTAGATGCTGGACTGCGCCGCTGGCTTGAAGACGAGCGCCGCACGCGGACTCCATACCGCATCTGCATGGTCGAAGTGCGAAGGCGCACGGCCGAACGGCTGATCGAAGCTCGCGCGGAAATCATCGTACCGGATCGCCCCGGTGAGTAGCCATCGCCGGCTCAGGTTGATCGTATCCGTGGCGTAAGCCCCTTTGGTATCCGTGCCGGTATGCGGTGTCTGACTGACGGTCGTCTGGGTTCCGGGAAATGCCTCGAAAGGATCGGGCGCGAGGATCGGAACGGGGGCGATGAGGGTGTCCTGGTTGACGAAGCGGACGAGATTGGCGCGCTCATTGTCGTATTCGAAACCGACTATGAGCGTGTGCTCGAATGGTCCCGTGGTGAGATGCGTCGTGAGATCGAGATCGTTCATGACGGTCTCGATGGTTCCGCTGCCGCTCGGACGATCGCGCAGCACGAGGATCGAGCTCACCGGCGTGCCGAGCACCGGGAAGTACGGGTTGTTTGCGGTGACCGGCACCTCCCCGGCGAGGCTCCCGGAGCCACAGAGCGGCGCCCCGGCAAAGAACCCCGGCGCGGTCCCGGAGGCGAAACAGTTGCCAGTGCCATAGATCGAGGCAGTCTCGCGGGACAGGAAGGAGTAGTGACCGTAACGCGCGGTATCGCTCACCGCCCAGCGCTCATTGAAGGTGTGCTGGATTCGTCCGGTGAGCACATGCACTTTGGCCTTGAAGATATCGTCGGCCGGCAATCCGTAGAACGTTCCTCGTGCCACCGGCGCAGGCCGATCGAACAGGAACGGGACGCCGTAGTCCGGAATGTTGTCTTCCTGCTGGTGCAGGAATTTCAGCCAGCCGCTGGTCGGAGTGTCGATGCCGAATGCAACGGCGGGGGCCACTCCCCAGCGCTGCGTCCGCGCGAAAGGCCTGCCTTCGGTGAGATTCCGCTGTCCCATCACGTTGAGGCGGGCCGCCGCATGATCGCCGAACGGTTGATTGACATCCGCCGTCGCCCGCAGCTCCGAATTCGTGCCGCCGGTCACCGAGAGTCGGAGCAGAGGCCTGAGGAGCGGCGCTTTCATCACCTGGTTGATGACGCCCCCCGTGGAGCCTCGGCCGAAGAGCGTGGAGGCAGGGCCCTTGTAGACTTCGATGCTGTCGTAGTCGAACGCATCGCGATCATAGAGACCCGTATCCCTGAGACCGTCCATGAAGAAATCGTCCCCGGCCGAGAAGCCCCGCAGGTTGACGAGATCTCCGTGGGTTCCGCCCTCGCCGGCGTTGAGAGTGATGCCGGGAACATTCTTCAGCGCATCGCTCAGGGAGGTACCTGATTGCTGCTGCAGGAGATGCTCACCGATCACATTGACGGATTGCGGGGTATCCAGAATTTTTTGCGGTAACACATCGAGCGACGGCTGCCGTCCCGTCACCACGACCGTCGCCAGCTCCCCGGAGCTCGCCGGCGGACCCACCGCTCCATCCGCCCGCGCCGGCGTGATCCCCATCAGGCAGGCCACACCGAGTCCCAATGTGATGTTGGTTACGGGGTCGCGTTCGACCGGACGATCCACTCTGGTCTCCCGAATGCGATTGGCAGTGAGAACGATTCTTGTTTACGTCCGCCACCATAGCGAACCGGTTATGCGAATGCAAATTATTCTCATCTGTAACCCGAGGCGCCACACGACCGGGGCAGCCTCAGATCTCGGTCCAGAGCCGCAGGAGATTGTGATAAACGCCGGCGAGCTCGACGAGCGCGGGGTGTCCCGAGTGATCCCGCTCGAGCTGCTGAATGGCCAGGTCCAGGTCGAGCAGGACTCGCCGCTGCTCGGCGCTTCGCACCAGGCTCTGGATCCAGAAGAACGAAGCCACCCGCGTGCCGCGGGTCACCGGCTCCACGCGATGCAGGCGGGTTGCCGGATAAAGCACCAGATCTCCCGCCGGCCACTTGACCCGTTGCTGCCCCGTCGGCTCCTCGATGACCAGCTCCCCGCCGTCATACTCCTCCGGGGGCGAGAGGAACAACGTCGCGGAAAGGTCGGTGCGTAGCGGCTGTCCACTCTCATAGCGCACGGCGTTGTCGATGTGGTTTGCGAAACCGTCACCGCTCCTGTAGCAGTTGAAGAGAGGCGGGAAGATCCGCCGCGGCAGCGCGGCTGCCACGAACAGCGCATGGCGCTCGAGCGCAGCGCCCACCGCGGCACCCAGCTCGCGCGCGAGAGGATCACTCTCCGGCAGCTGCAGGTTCTTCTTGGCGCGCGCGGATTGATAACCGGCGGTGAGGCGCCCATCCGTCCACGATGCCGCAGCGAGCTTGCGGCGAAACTCTGCAACCTGCTCCGCGCTCAGCACCCCGGGGATCCGCAGCAGCACTTTTCCGCTCCACGCCGTTGCCGGTAAATGAGTCCGGCTTATCGCAAATGATACTTACTCTCATCTGGGATGCAAACTCAGTCACCGTCCCTTCGCTGTCTCAAGGCATGTGGTGAGTGGCGGGCGTGCCGTCCGACCAATTGCGCACACCGACAGTGAAGACGTTGATCGGCGGTACGCCGGTCTCCAGACTCGCCTCTCCCTTGAAAGACCAGTACGGCGTTGCGCCGACAGGCGAGCCAGGCGCCCCGGCCCCCCACACCGATACATCTCCCACCGCGATGAAGAACATCACGTGTGGGCCGTTGTGAGCGCCGGCATCGGTGAGATAGGAATCCTTCGACATCATGTAGCTCATGGCTCCCATTTCCAGGGGCGGCAGCTCCGCCCTGCCCAGCCTCTCACGGATCGCCGCGAGAACTTCCGCCGGTGTATGGCCCGCGAGCAGCATCCGGGTCCGTAACAGAGCCAGAGGCAGGATCGATCGCACCGCCGGTGGGTTGAGGCAATCGGCGCCGCGAATTCGCGGATTCCACATCTCCGGCGAGTCCAGCGCGCCCACCCAACCCCGCTCGACCATGCAGACGAAGCCATTGCCGCCACGAACGGCCGTCTCGTAACCGTCTCGTCCGAGAACCAGCACGGTTGCCCTGCGCGATATCGCCTCCGGAGCCGCACTTCGCGCCAGGGCGATCTCGGCGTTCCGCTCCATCAGGTATCTCTCGACGGGCGCCATCCGCGGGTAAGGTGTCGTGAGCTCGCCTGCGGACAGCGGCCGAGCGCCGGTCACTGCCAGTGCCGCGAGGATTCCCAGGATCGTGCGGCCGGATCGCGACCGGGCTGCCAGGAGTTGCATGTCGTTCTTCTCCGCTCAGACTCGAACTTCACCCGCCAGGTGCTCATCCAGCCGATCGAGCGTCTCGTTGCCCCCCTCGACCGCCCGGTACTCCCGCGCAAAGCGGTTTCGCGCCTCGGTCGTCGGGAAAAGCATGCGTAGTGTCACCCTCGTCTTCTCTCCCTGGGGCTCGAAGAGCCAACTCGCCTGCACGCTCTGCCGCTCCCGCGTTGCGGGATCGTGCTTTCTTCCTGGAATCAGCTCGTAAACGATGCATCGTGGTTTCACTACTTCGGTGAACACGCAATCATTCAGGTACTCGGTGCCGTCCGGGCCGTGCATGGTGCTCCTCCAGACACCTCCGGGCCGCACATCCATCTCATCGATAGTGAGGGTGAAACCTCGCGGCCCCCACCACTTCACGATTTGCTCGCGGTCGGTCCATGCGTCCCAGACCATTTCGCGCGGCGCATCGAAAACGCGCGTCATCACGAGCTCTCGCCCGGCCCTGGCGACAGGGTCAGCGTCGGGTCTTTTTGCGTTGCCGGCCACGCGCGCGCTCCTTTCTCTTCAGGGCTTGCAGGTGCTCATCCAGGCGATCGAAGCTCTCGAGCCAGAAGCGCCGATACCCCTCGATCCAGTCGGCGACCTCTTTGAGCGGTACGGCGCGTAGTCTGCAGGGCCGCCACTGCGCGCTTCGCTCCCGTTCGATCAGGCCCGCGCGCTCCAGCACTTTCAGGTGCTTCGAGACGGCAGGCATGCTCACATCGAACGGCTTCGCGAGCTCCGTCACCGAGGTCTCTCCGGCGGTGAGACGCGCGAGAATCGCCCGCCGCGTCGGATCGGCAAGCGCCGCCAAGGTGGTGCTGAGTGGATCTGTCATTTAACGTCCTAGTTAAATAACCAAGTGGTTAAATACTAAACGCAACTTCCGCTGGTGTCAAGCCTCGCGGCCGCTAGGCCCGATCCATCCACAACCTCCTCGCCTCCTCCGCGATCAGCTCCGGGCGCTCTTCAGGGAAGAATAATTTTGCCTCGCCGATCCTGCGGATCCCGGTCTCCCAGCGCCGCTGTCGCTCATTGAGCGCCCGCCGCGGCCCAATGGGCACGCAGCTCCCCGTTCAGCGCTGGCGCCCGCTCCTCGGGAAAGAAGATCCGCGCGCCCTGCAGCTCCACTCGCCGCCTCGTCCCGGGAATGGTCTCGGCCAGCCAGTGCGACCATCGCACGTCGAAATACACATCATCCGTGCCCCAGACGATCAGCGTCGGCGCTTTCAACGTGCGCAGCGACCGCTCGATCGCAAGCGTGTGCCGGCAATCGAAGGCGAGCAGGAACCGCTCGAGCGCGCGCAGCCGGTCCTCGCTGCGGAGGAAGGGCCGCAGATAGATCTCGATCGTCTCGTCCGACACCCGATCAGGACGCTCGTACGCCGGCCCGAGCGCGCCGGCGGATCGATAGACATTCTTGTCCGCAAGCATCGCTTCCAGGGTCGCCCGCAGTCCTCCCGCGGCCACCATTTCGAGGAATGGCTTGAATGCATCCGGCGGCCAGTTATCCTGCGCGTCGCAATCGGTCAAAGTGAGTGAGCGAACGCGCCCGGGATTGAGAGCAGCGAATATCTGCGCGATGCCGCCGCCGCTATCGTTCCCGATCAGATCCACGCGGTCGATCTGCACGGCATCCAGAAACTCCCCGACCATCTGCGCGTTCGCAGTCGCCGAGACGTCCTGCTTCGGGTCGATCTCCGTATCACCGTGCGCGAGCAGATCGATCGCGATGCACCGCCTCACATCCGACAGCGCCTCGATCTGGTTACGCCACAGATGCCCATTCAGCAGGACTCCATGCACGAACAACGCGACCGGCCCCGATCCCTTTTCGACATAGGCAATCCGACCCGAACGGATCTCGACGCTCTTGCGGGGCGTCGCGCCGGAGAGGGCCGCCACGCTCAACCCCTCCTCGTCGCGGCAGCTTCTTCCTTCTGCACCAACTTGGACGCGTCCGCCTCCCCTAGCGCCTGCGCGCACTCGTCACAACACACCTCGACGGTGCTCTGGCCGAGCTTCACTTTGATGGCATTGCCATCGAGCGGGCTGTCGCAGGCAGCGCAGGTCTTCGTAGTCATGGTTCACCTCGTTGAAAAACCGTCTCAAGGCACGGAGCAAGTGAACCATCGCGGCGCCCGGGCCGCTGTCGAGAACTTTAGCGATCAGCGCCGCCGCAGGGCACGCTGCAGGTCGGTGGGCGTGCGGCCGTAAGCCTGCCGGAAGGCGGAGGTGAAATGACTGTGGGTGGAGAATCCGAGATCGAGGGCCAGGGCACTCAGATCGTCGTACTCATGCAGCAGATCGAGCGCACGCGCCAGCCTGCAGCGCAACTGATAGCGATAGAGCGGCAGACCCTCCACCTGCTGGAAGGACTGCGTGAGGTAGACCGGCGACACTCCCACTTCGGCGGCGATCTCCGCCAACTTCCACCGCCTCGCGGGTTCTGCGGAGATGGCGAGCTTGGCGCGATCGACGAGTCGGCGGCGCCCAGCGGTCGAGCCCGGCGGCCGTGACGTGCGCTCACCCAGTGCGCGGCGGACGAGGGTCAGGATCAGAGTCTCTGCCTGAAGCGGCTCGGCGATCGCGCGACTCAGTCCGTGGCGCAGAACGCTCACGAGCGCTTGCGCGCGCGAATCGATGCGCACCCGCTGCACCCGGAAGGCCGCGTCCTCGCCCGATAGCAGATACTCCCTGGGGGCGAGCTCCCGCAGGAGTCCTTCCTCCAGCGACAACGACAGGCTTGCATCGCCGCCCGCAATCGGGTGACTGATCCGATAGCCCTCCCCCCGATTGAAGAGCATCAGCTGGTTTGCATCCGCGACGGCATCGTCCTGGCCGACGTGACGAACGTAAGTGCCGCGATACGGGAAGACCAGATGCGCAACGGTGACGCATTCCTCGGCGCTCTTGTGCCGGCACGTGCCCCGACAGACCACTTCCCGCAGGGTCATCTCCGGGGAGCTCGACAGAATCTGGACGGAGAACTCACCCACTCGCCGCTACCCCTCGCCACCTTGCCGCACGCATTTCAGTCGAACATTGCATGACACCACGAACCTGCTCTCACCGCTGTCGAAATCTTTAGCGGCTGCAGTTTGCCACGAGCTTCCCCGACTCCTGCCGCGCAACCTTGACAAACAATTCTCCCGGTAGGCAATATTCGTTAGAGACAGGTCATCCGGTCTGTTTTGGCGAGCATCTTGGGGGATTCACCATGTCCTTGAGCCGGCGAGACTTCCTCGAAGCTGCGGCGGGTCTCTCGCTGACGGCAAGCGCCTTGGCGACGGAGTCGTCATCCCCCGAAGCGGCGCAGGATGGCGTCGTGGAGCTGAGGCAGTACACCCTGCGGGGTGGCCAGCGCGAGGCGCTCGTTTCCGTCTTCGAGCAGAATTTCATCGAATCGCAGAACGGGCTCGGCGCGCACGTTCTCGGCACATTCAGGGATCTGGACGACCCCGACCGATTCGTATGGCTTCGAGGGTTTCGGGACATGGCCGCCCGCCCGACCGCGCTCGGCAGCTTCTACGGCGGTCCGGTGTGGCATGCGCATGGCCGGGCGGCCAATGCCACCATGATCGACTCCGATAACGTCTTGTTGCTGCGGCCTGCGGGTCCCGGTCTCGGTTTCTCCGCTCAGCCGTCGGAAACGGCAGCAAGCGGCGGCATCATCGGCGCGACGCTCTACTACCTTCATGACGTGGACGCAGCGCAATTTACCCGGGTATTCGACCAGACCATCCTGCCTCACCTCATGTCGGCCGGAGCTCGACCCTTTGCGCGGCTGGTCGCGGAGGAGTCGCCCAACAATTTTCCTCGTCTTCCCATCCGAGAGCGGGACAGAACATTCGTCTGGTTCGCCCGATGGCCCGACGTGGCCGCAGAGGACGCCTTTGTGACGGCATTCAGGAAGGTCAGTGGCTGGCGGGATTCCGTCCCCGATGCCGTGCTTCCGGCACTGATGCAGAAGCCCGAGCGGCTCCGGCTCGCGCCCACAGCACGATCACTGCTGCGGTGAAAGGTTCCCGCCTCAGCGGCCTATCAGCATCGTGGCTACGGGTTTCCACCACGGGCTGACATACAGCCAGACCCCGACGAGCTCGACGCCCAGTGCCCACGCCGCCCCAAAGACGTAGGCCGAGTACAGCCGACACTCGTTCCTATTCAAACGATCAGGTGACACTCAGGGCGACGCTGGGATTGTGCCCCATGTCACCGATGCCGCCCCACCCCTTTGACGTGCGGAGCGTTCGCTGAGTCGACGTTCATGGCGAGGCGTGCTCCGTCGCAACGTGTTACACTTGCCGCTGTCAGAATTCTCGACGCGTCCCAGCATGAGCTGTGCAGACGCTCGGAGGCGAGTTCAAATGCAGCCAGGCACCGATTCTCTCTCGAGCTCATCTGGCGTGCGCAAGCGGCTGCTGCCAAAGGAGGCGGCGAATCCTGCCGCTCTCACCGGCGAGCTCGATATCGCCAGTCACGCAGTCCTTGCCTATACGTCTGCTGATCCGGACCATCCGATCGAGAATCTGATTGATGAGCATCATGGTCGCTGCGGTACGTTCTGGGCCGGCGCCAAGCCAAATACGACGGAACTGATCGTCCTCGAGTTCGATCAACCACAGAGCATCTCCTGCATGACCTATGAGGTGGAGGAATGCTCGTGTGAGAGAACGCAGGAGGTGCGCGTTGAGGTATCTTCCGACGGCGCACGCACCTACCGTCAGGTGCTCGTGCAGGAATACACGTTCAGCCCCGGCGGCGCGACTTTCCAGCGTGAGGAGCAGCACTTGAACCTGCCCCCGATCACGCACCTTCGCTTGACCATCGTACCTGACAAACACGGCTCCGGGCCGGCGAAACTCAATTCGCTGCGTCTCTTTGCCGCAGAATCGAGGAGTGACACATGAGCAAGGGAATGGAGAGAAAGAAAGACAGCAAGAAGAAACCCGCCAAGACACTGTTGGAGAAGCGGGCGGCGAAGAGAGAGAAAAGGGCAAGCAAACCCTCTCGCGTGTGATGGCGAGCGGCCCGCGCAAAGCACGGCAAACCCAGTACCCAGGCAAAATTACCCCTGCTTGACGCCGTGTCCCCGCTTGCGCGTCGAGCGCCTTGGCAGTACTCCTGAGATCAACACAAACGTAAGCCAGTGCGTGTGCGGCTGCCGTTGCGTTCATGCAACGGCCGACACGCCTACAGAGCCTGCCGCTGACAGATAATCTCGAGGTGTCTCGATTACCGCCGGGAAGCGCAGGCACATCGCGTGCTGCCATCTGGCGACAGAGCCGGTAGCTGCTATGTACCGCTTCCGCAACACACCGAGGTAATCAGTCTTGAAAACCGTCGTTCTCGTCATCGCCACGGCAGTTATCGCCGCCGGCTGTGCCAACATGGCCTACCGTCCGGCCACCCAGGAGCCGCTGTCAAAGATCGTCAATGATGGCTGCCGCAATGGCGATACTGCCATCATCACCGGACAGGTGAGCCAGGCTTACGAGAACACTGTCGTCCTCTCGGAGAGCACGAACCCTTCCACTACATTGGCCATCGATCTTCCGGGGCGCGGTAGCCCTGCCGCGACGATGCACCGGTGGTTGGGCACGAGCAAGTACGAGCTGACCGCAGAGAAGCTCAATCAACTGCGCGCGCAGGGGACGCCGGTGACAGCAACGATTGAGTGCAAAGGCGCCAAGGTTCCGCCAGTTGCTCACAATATCGAGTTCGCGAACGCAGACGGTACCCGGGTTGCCATTGCGTACTGAGCGCCCTGCCGATCCGTAGCCCGCTCTTGCGGCTCGGGTGCGTATCGTCCGGCGGGGCAATTCGCTACGCCGTTATTTCTCTGCGGCTCGCCCGCCAGACCGCAGCGCTCCTGTGGAAGTAGGAATAGTTGGCCATGTGGCAGGCAATCGACGTGCTGTTGCCGAAGACCGCATCCTCGACCGAAGGCCGCCGCGTCTTCACCGACTGGAAGAAATTCCACAGATGATCGCTGGCCGGGTCGTAATTGGGTGGGAATAGGTACGTTTCGCTGCCCTCGCTCGGCGAGGCCGCTCCCGGCTTCGGATCGTTCTTCCCGTGCCATGTTTTCTCATAGGCATCCCGCATCTTCTGTGGATAACCCGTATCGTAGTAGCAGGGCGCATCGTCCTTACCGTCCTGCGGAGTCACGGTCATCTGCTCGCCCTCACCCTGAATTTCGATGATTCCCCGCGTGCCGAGGAAGCGGGTAACCTCTTCCTGATTGGTGCACTGCGTCATCAACACGGCTACGCGCAGGTTTGGATACTCGTAGAGCGTCGTCATCACGTCCGGGTATTCGCGCCCGTCCTTCCAATGGAAAAGTCCACCCGTGCTCAGGGCTCGCTCCGGCGGCGCATCCAATCCCATGACATAGTGAATGCCGGTGAGAGAATGGACGAACAGGTCGCCGGGCATGCCTTCACCGTAGTCCTTGAAGGCGCGCCAGCGCACGAAACGAATGGGATCAAAGGGCCGCCTGGGCGCATCACCGAGCCAAGTCTCCCAATCGAGGTTCTGCGATGAGAGATTGGACGGCGGCGTATACACCCACGCGCCACACGGTGAGTTTCGGCCAAGAATTGCCTGGACGTAGTGGACGTCGCCGATGACGCCCTGCCGAATGAGCTCCCTAGCCTTGGCAAAAGTGATCGAGCTGCGGCGCTGGCTGCCAATCTGGACGATGCGATTGTTCTTCCGCGCCGCCTCGATCATCCTGAAGCCCTCTTCGACCTCGTGTGTCATCGGCTTCTCGCAATAAATGTCCTTACCGGCGTTGCAGGCGTCCACGACGATTTTCCGGTGCCAGTGGTCCGGAACGGCCGCGACCAGGCAGTCGATCTCCTTGTTATCCAGCAGATCCTGGTACCTGCGCGTCGTCGGCACGGTCTTGCCCGTCGCATTGCCAATGATCTCGTTCGCGAGCGTGTGGCGATCGTCATAGAGGTCGCAGGCAGCCACGCACTCGACGCCGGGGAGGCGCACACAAGTGTCCAGGACGCCGGAGCCTCGCATACCGATACCGATCATGCCGAAGCGGATCCGGTCGCTCGCGGCAACCGACTGCATCGCCGCGCGTGCCGGATGGACATGCAGAAGATAAGGCGACGCGGCCAATACGATGCCGGCCTGCGTCGAGCGGCGTACGAATTCACGACGGGACATTTCGCGCTCATCCATCCGGATCCCCTTGTGCTGAAAATGTGAGACGAGCCTTCGCTCGCCTCTTGCCGATTCGATGTGCCTATTGTGCGGGTGTGATCACGATATTGCGAAACTCCACCCGCCCGTCCTCGACGCCCTGGAGGTATAGGGGCCCCGGCGAGCCTTCATCCGTATCGAGAGCGCCGCCGGTGATCCCGGGAATCTCACGGTGATCGATGATGGTCCGGCCATCAGCCACGACGGTGACGGTTCGCCCGATCAGCGTGATGTCGTAGCTTTGCCAGACATCCGGCCTGCTCGGGAACGAGGGCTTCGGTGCGATGAATCCGTAGATCGCCCCCATGCGGCGATTCGGCGGCTCCTGCGCGGCGTTGGTCTCGATCTGCACTTCGTAACGGCCGCGCAGATACACTCCGCTGTTGGCCATCGGGCCGCATTTGAACTCGACGTGCAGCTTGAAGTCGCGAAATTCGGGTATCGTGACGAGCTCTGAGCCCCGGCTGTGCTTGACCAGCGTGCCGTCTTCAACGCTCCAGCTGCTTGCCTGAGTCGGATCGGCGAACGTCCAGCCGGCGAGGTCTTTGCCATCGAACAATCGGATCGGCTTGCCCCACTTGGGCGCTTCCGTTCGCCCGAGCGCCGGGGCTGGGCGGCCGGACCATGACCACGACGCGCCGTTGGGCGCCGTCGCGGCGCCCACGAGTCTCCCGCCAGACAGCCGGCCCTCCAATTGCGTACCATCAGGAAAGCCTTCGTCCGTAGGCACGGCGACGTCAATGTCACCTCCTTTGATTCGAATCTCACCCGTCGGCGTCGCGTGGCCCCAAAGTCCGACCATGAGACCTTCGATTCGACCGTGGTCGTCGGATATCTCGATCCACGACGGCCGATCCTGGGTCGGAGTTCTTACGGTCAAGTCCCACCGCCCCAAGTATGCTCGGGTAGAGCGTGATCCGTTGATCGCCGAACGGGATTGGGCGTTCACCGGTTGCGGGCACATCCCGGCAAGCAGGAACATTGCGACCACGAGAACAGCCTTCTGCGTGCCCGTGCCGTCCATCGTAACCCCTCCGAGACATTGCGCTGCATTCTGCGGGAGCCGCATATCCTAAGCAACCCCGAACAGCATCTCGCGTGCATCATCGCGCAGCCGCCCGGTGTCCACACCCTGCGTGTTAGGCAGGATCGTGCGCGCGAACCGTTGCCACTCGTTGAGGATATGTTCGAGCTCGTGCACGATGAATGCAGACAGTTTCACCGGCCCCTCGCCTGGCTCGCCTGAAAGTGTTGCGGGCGAAGTGCAGGCGCTGAGTACGCCTCAGCCGAGGATGTCGCTGGGTGAAGTGATGAGCACACAGATGCAGCCCGTCTCGCTCCATACCCGCTTGTCCGCTGTTCCGGGCTCTCCCCGGTTGTAGTCTCCGGGATATAGCTTGCGGTCCTCTATCCAGAGCTCACCGTGCAGGAGAAACAGCTCTTCCACTCCCGCATGACGGTGGGGCGGGTACGCGGTATCCGGCGCGAGCCGCACCAGCATGCTGACCCGGTCGCGCTCCATATCGGTAGCAAGCAGCTTGCAGGAGATACCCGGCGCGACATCTTCCCACTCGGGTTCCCGCCATGCGAGGACCTCGGGCAGCGCCGATTCCCCAATAGCCTCTTCACCGACGCGCTCCTGAAGTCGACTCCAAATCGAGTCCGACGGTCGGAGAATATCCGCGGGCCAGGCCGTGAAGGAATCGACCACTGGAGACAGCGACTCGAGCTCTTGCCTGCATTCGGGGCAGCTCCTGAGATGCTCTTCCAGGAGGCGTGTCTCGCCGCAGGGCAACGCGCGCACCACATACAGAGGTACCAACTCGGCCTGCGCGCAGCGGTGTTGCTCGGTGTTTGCGCTCATGCTTGTCGTCCCGCCTGCACGGACAGGGCTTGACGAAGCTTCTCCAGACCCGAGCGGATGCGAGTCTTGACGGTGCCGAGCGGCTGATTGAGCTGCGCAGCTACTTCGTGGTAGCTCAGCTCCAGAAAGAAAGCGGCCTCGATCGCTTCCCGCTCGCCCGCCGTGAGGACGCTCAGAGATTCCCTCAGCGCCTGGCCCTGCTGGATGGCCTCGATCGCCTCGCCCGTACTGTCCGTACCGTTTCCTGAAGATGCATCATCTGCGGAGTACGGCGCGGTGCGCTTCTTTCGCTGCTCGTACCGCAGGCGATCGATTGCCCGCGATCGTGCCTGGTTCATGATCCAACCCAGCACCGGTCCGCCTGCGGGGTCGTACTGGGCTGCCCGGCGCCAAACCGCATGGAAGGTGTCCACGGTCACCTCCTCCGCGGACCTGCGGTCGTTGAGAAGTCGCGCCAGAAAGGTGAAGACGAGGCGGTGTGTCCTCTCGTACAGGGCGCGCAAGGCGCGCTGATCTCCAGCGGCCATCGCCCGGACGAGCGCGACCCACACGCCTTCCGATACGCGCGCCTGGGTACGGTCCGCATAGAGTACGTCACCAAGGGTTTCCTGCGGGCAATCAGCCCCCTTTCCCCCGTTCTGTTGTGCTGCGTTCACCGCCAGGGATGATGCCTCCCTCGTCCGCCGGTGGCAATGAGTGATCATTCAAGCCCCCATTTCGGCGCTCGAACTCCCATGCCGCGAAGCAGCGCGCGTGGACATGGTACACAGTGGGGCCGGCACCCGGATTTGCGCTGAACTCAAGCTCGAGTTCGACGTCTTGCTTATCCACCGTCCTGCCGCAGACGGCGCACGACTCGCCACTGCCGAGCCCTCCCCACACGCGCTCAGGACGGCGGTCCGGCAAGTTGCCGGTCTTCATCGCCGCGCGCGCGTGGGCGCGCAGCGTTCTCTCATCACCCATTTCTTCGGTCCTCCCCGCCGGCCGCACTTCGGGCCGCGTCCTGTAGAGAACGACAAATGCGGGCCGGCGGATTTATACCGCGGCAGAACCCCATGTCGTGACGTGCGTGGCGCGTGAATCGACGCCACGAGTCGAGGTCGGCTTGCACTTTGTCTGCCAGCGGTGTACAAACGCGCTGAACACGGGAAGACTCATGCTCAGGATCGATCTCGCCTCAAGAGTCCCGGTGTACGAGCAGATTGCCAGCGGCCTGCGCGCCGAGCTCGTGGCCGGACGTTTCGGTCCGGGCGACAAGCTACCGACCGTCCGGGCGCTCGCGATCGATCTGGGAGTTCACCACAACACGGTGGCGGAGGCTTATCGCGAGCTCGCGGGCGAGGGGTGGCTCGAGCTCAAAAGACACCGCGGCGCGACGGTCCAGGAACGTCGCGCCGCACCCAACTCCTCCGAGGGGCCCGAGAAATTTACCCGCCCCTTGCGGGAGCTTCTCGCCAAAGCGCTGGCACAGGGGCTATCGCGTAAATCCTTGATCCGCGAGCTCATCGACAGCGTGCGTCGCCTGGAGGAGGGAGGGTTATGAAAGCTGGTTCAGAAGTCCTCCCATTCCGTAAGACCACCCGTGAGGTGCCGAGGTGACCCCAACTCTCGTCGTACGCGTCGTCCTGCTTGCACTCGGGACGTTCTCCGCGATCATGCACTGGTTCCTGCCGCGACTGACGCGCCCGGATCTCTACTTTGCCGTCACCGTCGCGGCAGAATTTCGCGACAGCACCGCGGGCAGACTCATTCTGCGCCAGTACCGGCGGGAGCTTGTCCGCGCCTCCGCGGTGACGTTGGCGCTGCTCGGGACGCTTGTCCTGACGCCTGCATTCCGAATCGCACCTTTGGCCCTGTTACTACAGCTAGGTGCATACTTCGCCGTCTACTATCGGGCGAGACGCCTCGTACTGCCTAACGCCGTCGCGCCGACCACGATCCGCGAAGCACGGATCGGCACGCCTGCCCGACAGATTCCCGGCGGCTGGATGACCGCTTCCGGGCCCCTCGCGCTGCTCTTCGCGTGCGCCGGCTATCTTGCCGCGCACTGGCAGCAGATCCCCGCTCGCCTGGTCCTTCATTTTGGCGCCAACGGCGCGCCCAACCGCTGGGCGGCGCGCAGCATCGGCACGGCCTTTCTGCCGATCTTCATCGCCACGGTGATCCTCCTGGCTCTGACATTCCTTCTCTACGGGATGGCCCACTGGCTGCGCCCGATCTACGCGGGCGGGTTTCAGGGCGAGCATGAGTCCCGATTTCGCAGGGCCGCATCGATCGTGCTTCTCGTGATGGAATACTGGATTGCGGCGCTCTTTTCCTATCTGGCGATCCGGCCTCTTCTTCCCGCCTCGCTCGAGCGTCCGCCCGTAGCGATCGCAATGGTCGCCGGCCTCATCGCGATCGCAGGCAGCGCGGTCCTCATGTGGCTCGGCCAGGGTGGCAGCCGAATGCCGTCTCAGCAACGCTCGGGTACGGCCTCAGCAGGACCGGTGGGGGACCGCACAGAGGATCGTTTCTGGAAGCTCGGTGTCTTCTATTTCAATCGCGATGACCCGGCGGTGATGGTCGAACGCCGGTTTGGAATCGGATATACCGTGAACTTCGCGCACCCCATCGCCTGGATCATCATTCTTCTCCCGCTGCTCGCGATGGTCACGGTCACGACTACCATCGCTGTGAGGCACGCGGTGCGGTGAGGACCACCGAGACCTGCAATCTCGCGATGCGAAACAGGGACCTCGGCTCCGGACTCAACCTCGTTCGCCATCCGCCTGCCGTTCGCGAGACACCCGGCGCGCACGGCCAGCGAGTCAGCGCCCTCGAGTCGGTACCTAGCTCACATCCAGCCACGTAATCCTTGGTTATAACGTCCGCAGTGAGCTAATCTCGCCCAATGCATTCGTTGGAAGAGGAAATGCGCGAGCTTGGTTCGTCCGGGACTCTGGATGAAGCCGCGGTGGCACACGCTCTGGCACTCGAGAGGCGCTCCCTCTTTTCCGTATTTGACGAGCTTCGCGCGCTCCTGTATGTCGCGGTTGCGCTGGTGATCACCGGAGTCGGGATCGTCATCAAGGAGCACCTCGACCGCATCGGTCCGTTGACGCTCGTTTTTACGTTGGCGGTCGCGGGCGCCGCCTGTTACGTCCCGGCGATACGCGCGAAATCCAGCGAGGGTGGCCCGTCGGCCGTAGCCGACTATCTCCTGCTCCTCGGGGCTCTCATCGTAAGCGCGGACGTCGGATACGCGGAGTCACAGTTTCACTTGCTGGGAGCAAACTGGTCACGCCACCTGCTGCTTCTCACCGCCTTTCACGCACTCACGGCGTATGCGCTCCGATCGCGGCTCGTGCTCTCCGTAGCGCTCACGTCCCTGGCCGGCTGGTTTGGCATCGAGCGCGGGCCCGAAAACCTGTCGCCGTGGCATTTCGCAACGCCAGGGCTCGGCCTGCGCGCGCTCGTCTGTAGCGCGTTCATGCTCGCCTGGCGGACGATTGCCCGGCACGCCAACGCTGCGGAGTTTCGCGAGATTTTCGAGCACTTCGCTGCCAACCTCGCGTTCTGGGGTGCGGTAGGTTGGTGCTCCGATGCCTCAATGCGAGTCGTCGGAATCGTTACCCTGTTGCTGCTCGCAGCGGTTGCCATTCGCAGAGCGCTTCGCTCAGGAGAGGAATCGTTCGCCGTGTACGGAATCGGCTATACGGCTTTTGGCTCGAGTGTCGTGGTAGCGCAAGTCACGGACCTCGGCTTGTTTGGTGCAACTTTGGTGCTGGTTATCGTCCTCACCGCTGCTGCGGCTCTGCGCCGTCTTCATGACGTACTGAGGGAGTCGCGGATATGATGCTCCAGCCCACGCCGTCTGAGGAGCGATGGCTCGCGCTGGCGCGCCGCATCCGCCGCAACCCTCGAGATCTTCCTTTCTCGGAGCACATTCGAGGTTGGCGGACGGCGAGGCTCCCCAGCCGCTGTACGTTTTTCATCTTGGGGCTGATTGCCGCCGGCATGATCGGGATCATTGCAGAGCGGCTGGGACCTAAGGGCGCCCTCGTAATCGCCGGAGTCGTGTCCATCGCGGTCGCGGAGTGGCTGATCCTGTGCCGAAGGCATTTCTGGTCCGGGATAGAAGAGGCACTCGGGGCCGCTGGATTGACCATGTTGGCGTTCGAGTGCTGGAGCCACGTCGGCTGGTCAGCATCCACGGGCTCGCGTTTCATCTGTGTCGCTCTCGCCATCGCCGGACTGCGGCTGCTCAATCCCCTATTTACAACGCTGGCGGTTCTCATCCTCGTGCCGGCACTCGACGTGCCTCCTTTGGCATCGGGCCTGGTGTGCTATGGCATCGGCATCGTGGCGCTGATTGCCACCGGCTGTCGCTTTCGACGCCCGTCACATGACCTGATGCTCGGATATCTCGTCGTGGTCATGCCCGTCTCAGGGTATCTCTGGTCGGCATCCCACGGCAGTCTGGCGGTGGCCACGGACTACCTTCACGCAACACCCTCCGCGTGGATCGTTCCGCTTTGCCCTCTCCTCTTCGCAGGCGTGACGCTTGCCGTTGGCGTTTCGCGCCGCACGCACGCTCCGATTATTGCGTCCATGCTGTGTGTGCCGTGCACGGCCTACGAGCTGCGGGGGCTCACCAGCCTGGCACTTCAAACCCGACTGATTCTCTGGGGACTCGTTTTGCTGGTCGTCTCGACCATCCTCGACCGCTACCTGCGAGAAGGCCGCGGCGGCATTACATCCCGCAAGGTACGGGACATGGATGATTCAGCCGGGGTTCTGGGCGTATTGGGCAGTGTAGTGCTGACACCCCATTCGCCTCCGAAGGCCGCACCGTCATTCGAAGGCGGCGGCGGCAGCTTCGGCGGCGGTGGCGCAACTGGCCGTTACTGAGCGGGTGCGCGGCCGGAGACCTTCTCCCGGAGTACTGCCAGGTACATCCAGGACGGAGTGGTACATCTAGGGACCAGCAGTCGCCTGCGGGGAGAGCTGCGAAAGGGCCGACTCCCATCCGCGGCGAATCAGCATCAGCGGCCCCTCCGACGCGGCGAACAGTGTGCCGTCTCGCTCAAGCCACAATTCAGCAACAGCGGGTCCCAGCGTGAAGACTCTGATTGTTTCGAGGGTCTTGTGGATGCCGGAGATGCTCACATGCACGGAACCGGCGCGTTCAATACGTGCCTCCCCGTGCGGTAGGAGCGCAATCCGATCCTTCGAGGCTGCAATCAGCGCCTGAGCCAGCATGGCTAGCTCTTCTGGTACCGCCGACAGCTGTCCAGGGACGCGAGGTGCCGTCAGATAGAACATCGGGGATGCAAGGGAACGGCCTCCCTGGCTCGCCCCGTTGCGCCAGGTCGCGCTCCGCCCAATCAGAGAATATTCTTCTGCAACCCGATGCTCGAGGTAGTCGTGCCCCGTCAACCGAATGGACACGGGGATCTTGTCGGCCCCTACGATCACCGTCTCATCGAGCCAGGGACCATGACCCCTGTCGTTGTATTCGAAATGATAGCGCCAGGTATTTGCAGCCGTGCTCCAGGCGCCTTGCACACCGCAGGGAACTCCATTGACGAGAACTGTAAGCCGGGGCACGCCTGCAGGTATCTCGGAAGCGTCCAACCTGAGCTCCGCGTGAGCGCGATTTTCTGCCGCATCGGCCCATGCTCTCTGCTCGAAAGGAAGTAGCGCTACCAAGCATGTGGGCACAATCAAGACTCTGTGGATGAGGCGCACGACCCCAAGAATACGTTGTCCGTCTGAAACGCAGCTGAAAGGATTCGGGCTGCGCTAACCCACCAGTGGCAGCCGAACCGAGAATATCGATCCTTCGCCAGGTGTACTCGCGACCTCGATCTTTCCGCCATGCGCAGTCGCGATCCATTGTCCGATGGCGAGGCCCAGACCCACCCCGCCGCGATCGCGGCTTCTCGCTTTGTCCGCACGGTAGAAGCGCTCGAATAGATGAGTGATGTCTATCGGATCTATCCCGATACCGGTATCGGCGACCTCAACACAGGCGATGCGAGCGTGAGACGTCGACCTGAGGGTTACGACTCCTGCATCTGGTGTGTACTTGGTGGCATTGTCCAGCAGTATGAGGAACAGTCGTTGTAACGCATCCCGATTGCCATCGATCCACATTGCCCCGCTGCCAATTTCGACCTGCAACGTCTGATTCCGCTCCTTCGCCATCAACTCGCCCTGCGCCGCCGCAGATCTGATCACCTCGGTTAAATCGAGGCGAGCGTAGATGAGCACGGCTGCGCCGGAGTCGCCGCGCGCGATGTACAGCAGATCCTCGACCAGCGCGGAGGTCCTGCCCAGTTCACGGACAATGCCAGCAAGCGCGGCACGGTATTCATTCTCCGATGTCGGGAAGCGCAGGGGAACTTCAGCCAGGGTACGCATCAGAGTCAGCGGCGTCCTGAGCTCATGGGATGCATCTGCGGTGAATTGGGTGATGCGTTTAAAGGCTTCTTCCAGGCGCGCCAGCATGGCATTCAGTGTTTCGCAAAGCCGCTGCAACTCATCGCCTGTTTGCGGGACCTCGAGGCGGCTCGCCAGGTTACGGACCGTGATGGCTTGAGCCGCTCGCGTGATCCGATCCACCGACGTGAGAGCACGACCGCTCAACAACAGGCCTCCGGCCAGAGCAAAACCCAGCAATACTGGGATCGAGATCAGCATGATCTGTCCAAAGCGGGTCGTAATCGACTCGTAAGGACCGATCCGCTCGCCCACCTGCACGCGGTAGGCGCGGCCCGGGAGCGCCACCGTCGTGGTGAGGATTCGAAGCGGCTTTCCCTGTGGCTGAACAGTCACGATGGCAGCCGGGTCCTGGATGCGACCCATCCTCGGCAGGAAACTGGACAAGGAAGCAGCCGAGGGCGAGCGGTAGACCCAGGCCCCCGCCTGATCGGTCATCTGCAGCAGATCGTTGCCGCCGGTGTGCTCTGCCAAAGCGCGCGCCAGGTCTCGCGATGGCTCGAGCGGGCCCTCATTGAGCAGCAACTGCTGAAAGCCGCGCAAGCGATCATGCAACTCCTCGTCCATCCCCTTTCGAATGCTGTTGCCCATCTCGAAGTAAGCCAGCAGCGCGAACGCCGCAAACGTCACGCCAAGTACGGCAAAGTACCAGGCCGCCAGGCGAACTCTTATGGGAAGCTGCCTCATTCGCCCGAGCGGGCGCGAACGGTGTAGCCGACGCCCCGAATGGTTTGGATGAGCTTCTGCCTTGAGCCGCTGTCGATCTTCCTGCGAAGCAGCCTCATGAATGCGTCGAGGTTGTTCTCAGACACCTCGCGGTCGAGGCCCCATACACCCTCGATGATCGCAGTCCGATGCGCCACCCGGCCCGTGCGCCGCATGAGAAATTCCAGCAGTCGAAATTCAGTGGCGCTCAGCTCAATGATTCGACCCGCCCGACATACTTCCCGAGTCGCCGGATCGAGCATCAGATCTCCAACATGTAGCTGGGCGCGAGCGTCAAGGGAGGCTCCGTCGCGGGCTGCAGCCCGAAGTCGGGCTAAAAACTCCTCGAGCGCGAATGGTTTGGAAAGATAGTCGTTTGCACCGAGATCCAGTCCCTTCACGATGTCAGGCACGGAGTCACGCGCCGTGAGCATGAGAATAGGCGTGTTTCGCCCCCGCTGGCGCAGGCGCCGCGCCACCTCGAACCCGTCCAACTTTGGCAACATGATGTCGAGCACGATTACATCAAACTCGTATTGCTCTGCAATCGCGAGACCTTCCACGCCATCATGAGAAATGGCCACACTATGGTTGTCCTTCTCCAGGGCCTTGCGCAGGAGCTCTGCCAGTAAGCGCTCGTCTTCAACGATGAGCACGTTCATACGAGTGGTGATCTTACCGAAGAGACGCACGGCGTGCAGCTGCCAGCCGGAAACGTGAGCTGGCCGCGGTCTTCACTCGGTTTTCAGGTTGGGCTGGTACCCTACAGCGCCAAGGTCGGCCGCGATAGCTGCAATGCAGCTGGTCCCCGACCGCGGGTCGGCTGAGCGCTGATTGCCGAGCGCCAATCGGACCACGCTGCCTCGCCGATCGACACGACGCCCCTGCAGGCTGACCGAGAAGAAATTTCTGTGCACTCGTGAGCAAGCTGTCTTCACATGGTTTTCAGGTGTCGCTGGTACGTTCGAGCGCGGGGGTTGGCCGCGACGGGCGTACAGGCAATGCAGACAGTCTCATGGAGTTCGTTTGGGCTAGGCCTTCTTGTGCTGATGGCTGCCGGCGTTCCCGCACAGACACTCGCTCATCCAGCCAATGCAATGCCGCAGGGCACGCGGCCCGATGCGCAGGCGGCACGAGTAGAACGGCCTCCACGCCTTGATGGCACGCTAAACGATCCGCTGTGGCAGTCGGCAGCCCTCGTTGCAGGCTTCCGACAGCGCGAGCCGCACGAGGGCCAGCCTCCCACCGAGCAGACTGAAGTACGTATCCTGTATACCCAGCGGGCGATTTACTTCGGCATTCGCTGCCAGGATTCGAACCCAACACACATTGCAGCCTCGGAGCTCAGGCGCGATGTCGATCAGGGGCTGGACGATCACTTCGAAATCATGATCGACTCGAGGCGCGATCGCAGGAGCGCGTTCGTATTCCAAATCAATCCGCTTGGCACGCAGATGGACGGCCTGATCGTCGAGGAGCAGGGAGAGCTGTCACCGAACGGTGAGCCAGCTTCCATCAATAATCAGGGAGATTTCGACCCCGCGTGGGATGGCGTCTGGAAATCAGAGGCTCGCATCTCTGCCGACGGGTGGACCGCCACGGTAGAGATCCCCTTCAACACGCTCAATTTCCGCCGTACGAAGGAAATCCTGTTGGGTCTCAACTTCAAGCGGTTCATCAGGCGCAAGAATGAAGAAGACCTCTGGCGAGCGTATCAGCGCACATACGGACTCACCAAGGTGTCACGAGCAGGCGTATTGGGGGGTATCCGGGACATAGAGAGTGGCAGGCTCCTGGTAATCAGGCCATACGCACTGCTGCAACGTGACAAATTGACTGACCAGAGGGCAGGTTCACCCCTGACAGGAGGGATGGACGCCAAATTCGGCATCAGCTCGGACGCCATCTTCGATCTGACGGTAAATACCGACTTCGCGGATACCGATGTCGATCTCGAGCCGTTCAACATTACGCCATTCAAGGTATTTATCCCCGAGAAACGGCCGTTCTTCCTCGAGGACGCCAGCGTCTTCGGCTTTGACCTCGGCGACCAGGACCAGTTGTTCTTTTCCAGGCAGATCGGCATTGACGCGGTGACCGGGCAGGAGGTACCCATCAATGCGGGCGGTAAGGCCACCGGGACGCTCGGGCGCACGGAGATCGGCGTCCTCTACGTGGATACCCGCTCCGTCGGGCCCAATCCCAGCGCGAGCTATGCGGTTCTGCGACTGAAGGAATCCTTGTGGGGTGGCTCGTACGTCGGCTTGATGGCAATCGAGAAGCGAGCAAATGACGCACAGGACCCGTACAATCAAACCGGGGGTATCGACACTCGGCTGGTGTTCCTCGATGACTGGTACGTAACCGCACATGCCGCGGGTACGCGAGCACCGGGAAGTCCGAAGGGAACCAGCGATGTCGGCGCGACGCTCAATTATCAGTCAAACTGGCTCGAAGCCACGGTGGAGCGTCGTCGGACTGGACCGAATTTCAATCCCGAAGTGGGCTTCGTGCAACGTATGGACTCCAACGAGACCTACCTGGATCTGAACTTCAAAATGCGGCCGGATCTACCCGGCATCCGCGAGCTGCAAGCGGAAGGATTTATCCTCGACGCGCCAACCACTGCTGGGAGCGTGTCCACGCAGGAGTGGCAGAACTCCTATCGCGCCTACTTCGACAATGGCGGGTATACGGACGACGACCTCGTCGACGTCACCACACAGCGTCTCACCGCGCCGCTGCATATCTACAGAAATGTCTTCATTCCATCCGGGCTATATCGCTTCATTCGTCACCAGCTGAGTTATGGGTCCGCCAAGAATAGTCCGTTCATATTCGAAGCACTCGAGCGCTTCGGAGGCTACTACGATGGCGCCCTCAACGAATTGACTTTTCGCGCCGGCTATCGAGTGAATACCCGGGCTTCACTTTCAGCGTCAGCAACCTGGGATCGATTTGCTCTTCCGGTGCCGGACGGTCACTTCTCGGTTTGGCTCGCCAGCCTACAGGCGAACTATTCGTTCAGCCGGTTTCTGACATTCTCAAGTGTCCTTCAGATGAACACCTCCAATGCGCAGGCTGTCAGCGCCAACCTTCGGCTCCGCTACAACTATCGACCGGATAGCGACCTCTTTTTCATCTATAACGTGGGAACACGGTTCGCGAGTACCGAGCCCGCAAACCCGCCGCAATTGCGTGAGGCGCGCGTTGCTGTCAAATGGACGTATTCCTTTTCACCGTAACCGGGGTAGTGCGGCTCAGGCCAGCCAAATCGAGACCTCTTTGCCGGCCCTCGCCACACTCAGCGGCCGCGAGCTTCACGAGCTGGAAATCCTCGCTCGCCTGCGGGATACGGCCGGGTTCTCCGTCCCGACGCGCCGGGCATCGTGGCACGCCTGCGCGGCACCTCATGACCCTTTGCGCGCGTCGAGCACCGGAGCGAGAATCCCTCACTGGGTCTCCTGTAAGGCGAGCGATATGCCCAGGCTTCAGCT
>Ga0134126_10000614_pt1 | contig 45032 bp, 68 predicted proteins | sample KB31752_FD_96881 | JGI IMG/M metagenome (GOLD analysis project Ga0134126, IMG submission 96881) | Terrestrial soil microbial communities with excess Nitrogen fertilizer from Kellogg Biological Station, Michigan, USA - KB3-175-2 | ecosystem: Environmental > Terrestrial > Soil > Unclassified ...
ACCTTGGTACTGGCTGGAACCCTGACCTCTGTTTCATGGGCAAATCCTGAAGTCTTTTCAGAATCAATCGAGTCCTTGCTTTCAACATCACTTCTGGGAAACGGAGAATATCTCACAGGATGCAGTTTTTTTCTAAATTCATCATCGACTGGAATTTCAAGCAAGACATCTCTTTCTCTGAAATATGGATTTCTTGGATCAAATGTAAAAGATTTGTAGTCTGCATCCTCGCCAGTCTCAAACTTGGACTTGCCAAACTCTCCAGTCTTGAGATAACTGTCAAGTTCGTCAAATGATACAAACCTGTGGATGGCCTTTGTAGTCTTGGCCCTCTCTTGTTGCACTTGGTTGAAACCTTCAAGCTCTTCAATACCTTCCTTGACTAGATTCTTGGATTTGTCATCCATTGACTCGATTGACTTCAATGAAAGTTTGTCAAGTGTCTTGTTGTCGCCTTTGTCAAGAGCTTCATAAAACTCATTGGCATCTGATTCAGACAGGTTTCTTGATATGTCATTTGGCTTGGTTCGTGTGTTGAGATTTCTTCCAACGTCATCCATTCCTTTAAAGTCAGATTCCTTGGCATTATCAACAATATTTTGGATTCTTTTGTTATCAAGATGTAAAATTTTGTTCAATCTGTTCTCAGATTCTATTTTATTGGCTATATCTGTGAAAAACTTCCTTTCTTCTTCAGTGTGACTGTGTTTGTCAGCCAGTTCTCGAAAGACATCAGCATTTTCATCCGGTTCGTGGCCAGATTGATGAGTATCTCTCTCTTTTTCTGTGTCAAATCCCTTGCCGCAATTCTTACAAGTAAACTGGCCATCATTGTCTCGTGGATGATCTGATTCATTAAAATCAGATGCGATTTTTTGGATTGAAAAATGAAAATCCAATGATGGAATATTGATTCCTGATGGAGTCAAGGCCGCTTTGTGATTAGAACAGTCATGTAAGGATAAGTTGGAATAACAATATTTCCTCCAGCATCTTCACAGGAAAGCATCGCCCAATAATTTCCGGCAGCTGGAATGTCACCTGAAGAGACAGGCCATCTGGCTATTGAGCCAGTGGGAATCACAGTCATTGGCTTGCGATTCAAAAGTATTGTCAAAAAGTCCTGAGTCCAAATGGTAAGATAGATGTTAGTGATGCCAAGGACAGCAAAGTTGGCAAGCTGTGGAGTGTTGAAGGAATCAACATTTTCAGGATCGTAAACAGCGATATCATATTCATATCCCACTGATTGCTCTCCAAGTTCTATGTCTGCCATGTCAGAATCTTGATGTTACTCCTTTCCTCCTATCCAGTCTAGTATCTCCACTTCGTTTAAAGATTTTTGTTGTTGTGCTTCGTCTGATGAGTGAGGTTTTTGTTGATTTCCTTGGAGTTGGAGGCTGTGCCAGCTTGCCAACAAATGTCTCGATGATATGCTCAATTTCATTGATGATTCTGGAAATTGCTCTGGCCCAGATTGATCCCTCATTGATGTTCTCAGTCTCGTTAACTTTCATCACTGTGGCTTTGACATAATTCCACTCCTCGATAATATTCTCAATCTCATCAACAATCCTGACAAGGCTTCGAGAAATTACAGAATTTTCAATAATATTTTCAACTTCATTGATGATTCTAGTCTTGGCACTAATTGGCAGAATTGTCTCGTTGACATCAACAGTCTCATCGACATAGATAATGTGGTTTATGATTGGCTCAACATCCTCATTGATATCTTCAGTCTCGTTGACAGTCCTTGTCTTGGCACTAATTGGACTGACTGACTCGTTGATATCTTCAGTCTCGTTGACCATGCGATTCATCGCCCTGACAAACAGGACAGCTTTGTTGACAAGAACTTCAAAGGCTCGGTTTGCCGCTTGAAATGATGAGCCTTGGAAAACTGGAGATTGTTCCTCCTCCACTTCCTCAGTCTCGTTGATGATTCTAGCCATTACTTTTGAGCCAATAAATGACTCTACCTCATGGACAGCTTCATTGAAAAGCCTGACCATAACTCTCGGATTAAACCATGATTCCGTCATTCTCTCAGTCTCGTTGACTTGCATGATAACAGTTCCAAGGCTGTTGAACTGTTCATTATTGTCAACAGTCTCGTCAATGATGAATTTGTTGGAGAGTGTGACAAAAAGATTTGAGCCTCCGTTTACAACAGTCTCAAAAGCATGGTTGGCCCCTTGGAATGAACTGGCCTGAAATACTGGATGATTAGAGTCAGATACCCTCTCAGTCTCGTTTTGTATCAAGACGAGGTTGCCTGTGACTTGGAAAGCTCCGGCCCCTTGGAATGAAAACTCTTGAAAATCAACACTTGTTCTAGTTACCAATTAAAAAGAAAATAGACGGTAAAGGAATTAACCTTTACTTTTGTGATTCGTTGCGTTGCTTCAGAAAGAGATCCTTCTTTGCCTCTTCAAACATGGCATAAACTTCTCCTATCTCTTGGACATTGAGATTCTCTGGAGGAATTGTATTGACATATTCTTCAAGTCTCTTGAGAAGAGATTCATCGATGTTCCATTCTCCCTTATCTTTTGCTGTGAGATTATTGATGCTCTTTGAGAGTCTGTTCAAGTCAGCCGCTTCTTGGGCTGTCTTTGGCTTGATTCCATTCATTAGAATCAAAGACAACAGTTCTCCTCTCATGAGAGGTTTTGCCTCTGCCTCGATGTCTATCATGGTTTTTGGAGTGCCATCAGGTTTGGTTCTCTTTACGGCCTGAAGATTCTTGACTGGATTGCCAGCAACATCAGTCACAGGCTCTTTCAGTTTCAGAATTACTTTGACTGTTTCTGTCATGAAAAGTTATGAATATTACAGTCTTAATAAGATTATGATAGATTTTGGTGACGAGGACATTGTGGGTTTATTGTTTCTGCATTACAAATACAGTTATCATCTGAATAATATTGACTCATGCCAACTGTTCGATTATTGCAGATATCTTGTATGCTACGGATGTTCCAGTGAAGGTTGTTTTGACTATAATATTAGCTCCTGAATTATCAATGTCAAACTCCCACGATCCACTATAAGTTACGTTTGCGCTAACGGATGTTGTCAATCCAACTGTTGTGGAGTTTTGTGTGAATATTGGTAAGTTTGCTGGAGTTTGGGCATGAGAATTAGAATCAGTCCATGCTAATGTCCATCCAAGTGTTGCGGCTGTTGCAGCTGATACAGAAATTGAAACAGTTACCCTATATCTTCCAGCCACAGAAGGAGGAGTATAAGTCAAGACGTTTGTATCAGCTCCAGTTTCTGATTTTTGTAATGTAGAACCGTAGATAGTAGATAGTCCTTGTCCTGCTGTTGAAATGTTTGCATATCTCGTAATTTTTCCAGTATTTCCTAAAACCATCAAAGTTGTTTGAGTTCCTACTCCTGTTAGTTGTCTCCATGCAAACGAATCAGTTGCCGAAGTAAAAGTATTCCAAAAGTCTATAGCTGAAGATTGGAAATTCCATCCAATAGCTCCTACTCCTGTTGCAGAAGAGGGATATAGTGTATTGTTGTTTCCATTGATGTACACAAATGTATTTCCTCCAGCTCCTAAAATAATATTGGAGTATGTTGTGATTGTTGCCGCAGTATCAAGACTCATTAGTTTTGTTCCATTGTTGTAAAAGTTAAGTGGTCTGAAAGATCCTGTTCCTCCCTTGTTTACATAGAGTGCGTGTTCGTTGGATGTGCCAAAGTCAGAAGTAAGCATCACAAGCTCATAATTTGTCGCTATATCGCTAGTCCTGAAAACGTAAAGCCCTGATGATTTTGTTGTGCCAGCTGGTGATAATGCCAAAACTGATTGATTGTTTCCCGAAGAACGAGATAATCCAATAGCTGTGACACTTGCGGCTGTTGTTTCTAATATTGTATAATTCGAAGTTGTCAAAGAGTTTGCGCCAAGTGCAATATTAGCTCCAGACATTGTAATTGTTCCAGTGAATGTTTGGGCCAGTCCAAGTGTTGCCAAGGTATCTGTTCCAGTTATCAGAGGAAGATTGAGGATTCTGTTGGCTGTGATAGCGGCTGGAGTTAATACATAGTTGAAAGTAAATGCTGGATTTGTTATGTTTATAGTTCCATCATCATTGAGCCTGAAAACTTCTGAGAGAGTTGTTGTTGTTTTCTTTGTCGTCAAAAATGAGATATATGTTCCATGTGCCGAGCCAGATTGGTTCTCAGCTGCAACAAGTCTTATCTGTGGGTTTCCAGCTGCGGCAAAGGATGTTCCATCATAAGCTCTTCCAGTAAGTGAAGTGATGATATCATTAGCTGAGAGTGTTGTTGGGCTTGCCTTACTTCCCCTTGCAGCTCTTCCAATAAAATGATTATAAAATCCTGTTCCATAAGCATCAAGTAAAATCTGGGCATCTCCTCCGTCTTTCACTCCATGGATCAATTCAGAGGCAACAAAGGTTCCAATATTGATTCCAATTTGGTTGTCAATTTCTACAACTCCAGAGAATGTTTGCTTTAATGCAAAGGTATTGAGTGATGATGTAAGAGCTGCAAGATAGTTTCCAACTTCATTCCAGTTGGTTCCATCATATTGTAAAAGCAATCTGACTGATGTTGAAAGGACTTTGTCTGTGGCCCCTTGTAATTGGATGTTACCTGAGCCATGTTTCACAGTGATTGTTTGGCCAGCTGCGGCCAATAATTGGACTACATCATGATTAAGGGCATCAGTTGAGGTGATTGTAACAAGATTGTCAGGACTTCCTCCTTCTCCAGTGATTACGTGTAATGCGTCTGACAAGACAAATGCATCAGTCGCCAGAGTTGTTGATGTTCCGATATATCCAACAATACCTTGCTGTTTGTGTGCATTTCCATTCCAGTCTCTTTGTGGCTGGATGTCAGAAGTTCCATCGTCTGGCTGTGTTGCAACTCTCACATGACGATCATATTCAACACGAGTCATTATGAAGCTCCTCCGGAGAAGTCATAGATAAAGGCTCTATTGTCAAACGGAGTTGAAACAATCTGGCCCCCAATATCCTCATCAACTGAGATTCCTTCTCCAACCATCTTGACAAAGAATGAATCGATTATCTTCTGTTGTTTTGGATCAGAGCTTGCCAAGAGAGTTCGATAAAGACTGATGACTCTAGTTCGATGGTCAATCTTTGGCGAGATTTTTATGAAATCAGAATAATTCAGGAATGTAATCAAGACATCAATGTTCTTGCCGTCAAAGTCAACAACTCTTTGCTCTACTGGAGAATATCCTCTGTCGATTAGTTCATCAACAATCTTGGAGTTTCCATTGGTACAACAAACAATCTTGTCAGTCTTTTCAATGATATGAGATTCTTCAATAGATGAGACAAGTTTTCCAATGAGTTGATTGTAATGTTCGGAACTAACCATTTTTTATCACCTTGGTTTTATCCCCATTTTTTAAGACAAAGATATTCTCTTCCTTGCCCACGAAGATTGGCTCATCTATCCATCCATCCAATTTCTTGACATCGACTCCGGCCTTGTCTAGCTTGTCTTTGATTGAAGTCAACATCTATTCTCCTTCTTAATTGAGGTTAGTTGATGATAAATCTCTTCTTGTTTGACTTTATCAATCTTAGGAGCTCCAAATTCTCCAGCCATGACTTTTCTTCCAATAGGAAATTGCAACGCTAACATCAGTTGTGATGATTTGATTCTTGAGAATGGAAGTAACATCATAGACATTCTTTTTGCATCATTACTATAAAATGACAAATGCCAGCCAATTTTATGATGCTCTTTGCTTTTCTTGTAGTCTTTGCGAGTCAAACTCCCTCCATATTGAGCTTGAACTGATTGCAAGAAGAACTTGTCAGTATTGATGAGAACTAATCTCAATCCAAAATAATTCCACTTTTTTGTCTTGACTACTCCAACATAACCATCAGCATCAAAGAAGCCAGCCAGATACTCTGGGCTAATCATTTTTAGACTCCTAGAAGTTGGTGATTGATGAATCCCTTGAGAGAATCGTTTACAGTCTTGTCAAAGGATGCAACTGAGAAATGAGTCAAGAGTTTTGAGCCACTCACTGGAGTTGAGCCAGCGTCATGAATACAGCCTCCAACAATTCCAGTGGCGTTAAAGTCAGCCTTAGTCCAAGAAGTTCTCCATGTTACAACATTGACTCCAGCTCCAGTGTTGTCAGGATCAGAGTCGTTTACTTTTGGATATGTTGCATCAATGGCCTTTCTTGATGTAGTTACTGGAGAAGATACGTTTCCATAAGTGTCAGTCTTTGCTATTGTCTGGGCCGCATTTGCAAGCTCCATTCTTCCATTGGTATCGGCAAAGTTTGGAGATGGAGTTGTCAAGGCCCCAGCTTGTGCGTAGAAAATATCTCCGTCATTTGTTACCAAGTTATCTCCAACAATTCTTCCATAAAATGATGATTTCTTTCCTTTCCCTGTTCTGTAATAATCTGGCTGATTCAGAACAAAAAGGATGTTTTTCTTTTTGTAAACTCCTTTCGCAATATACTTCTGGCCCCCATGGGCTGAGTGAATTTTATCCATTCGTTCATCGAAGGATTCTGCCTTTATTTTGTCGCCAACTGTAATCAAGATAGTTTTTAATAAAAATGAGAATATTTAAGATTAGAGTTTCAATTTAATAAATTATTTCAGTCTGTTCTTCCAACCGGATATTGCATTTGTAATTCTGATATAAGCTCCGGTGGCCCATGTCCTTTTTCCGTAAAGGTTCTGAATTGCAGCTTTGTCAGTTGCATCAAGCATCAGTTTTCCATTATACATGAAATACATGATTGCTGATGGATTTGGATCGTGTGGAAGGCCCAACGAGTGGCCTGATTCGTGTTGCATTGTATTGAGTGGATTCCATTGGAAGTTTGTTCCAGAGAAGCTCCAGTTTAGCAAGTCATTGAGTTTGATATGGATTGGACTGTCTGTTCCATCTGGCATCATAGAATATCCCATGATTCCAGTGTTGCCCTTGATGACAGGATCAGCGTTGCCATCAACCCATTCGAAAGTAATATCTGGATTCTGAGTTGACTTGACATTTACGAGATTGATTGGGATCTCGTCTTGCCATGTCTGCATTACAAGTCTCATTCCAATAGCAATCTCGTGTTGATCTGGAATATCCTGAGTGCCTTTGAGTAATGCAAAGGTCACAATATTTTTGTTCCACTTGGCAACAACTTGATTCTCTGATAACTCATAAGTGATCTTAGTTGGAATCATATTCTCGTCAGGGATGCAACGCATCACACAGCCAATTTGTGGAGTCATTTCTTCTTCACTCTAAGAATAACAAATGAAAGGATTCCACTAATAATCAAAGTAAGGCCAGCAATATTTCCAAACTCTGGAACTGGAACTGTGTTGTTTCCATTGATTGGATTGGGGCCAGTCTCAGTGTAACAATAGGATGGATAGATATAGCCAGTCAAGTCCTTGATGACAGTTCCATTGGTTGCAACTGTGTAAGTCTTGTTTAGATATCCATCTTGGTTCTTGAGAATCATCAATGCGATAGGACAGTAATTGGATGTTGGAGATGCAGTTGTAACGATTGGAGGCTCACAAAGGCCGTTGTTGAATCCTCCACAAGCTGTGAAAAATCCAACATTGTTTTTGATTGCTGTGTAATTTAGAGGGGCCAAGACAACGTTATTCTCTTGCACTCCGGTTGGAGTTATGATGATTTGAAAAAAGTAATTGAAGTTACTTCCCTGAAAGTTTGGAACTCGGTTAAAGACTTGTTCTCTCTGGGCCTTGGACATGATTGGAATCTTCGAGTCTGCAAAGGCTGGAGAGATGACAAATCCAATAATTAGTATCATCATCACTATGCATGGGATGTCTCGTTCATAGTTCAATATAAAAAGAAGAGAGAATCTCACGTTTAAAAAGATTGTGAGTGGTTATTTTGTTTCAGCCGTAGCCGATGAGGCTGGGGCTGATGGATTTGCTTTTTTGCCTTTGATCCAGTTACCAAATAATGGCCTTGTGGTCAAGTTGATTGCATGAAGGAAGAAGTAATTTACGGCAAAGATAGCAAGCTGGACAATCTCGGAATTGCCTGTCAATTTTGTTGCATCAATTCCAGCCCAGCTTAAACCTATACCAATTACAGCTCCCAAGATTAGATTGGCCCCCAATTTGTAAGGATCAATCTTTTCTCCAGCTCCTTGATGGTTCTTGTTGATTATTGTCATGAATGACAACAATACTCCGGCCAATGCGCCAAAGCCTCCAGTCTTGAAGGCAGTTGCGGCACTTACTCCGGCCAAGGTTGCATCAGTCGAGCTGTCAGCAAAGGCATAACCTGTCATGATTGTTGCTGTTGAGACAACAAACAGAACAAGGAATAGCATCTTTGTTGATGTTCGCATAATGTTAAGAAAATTCTAGTTGCATAAAAAGACTCTGTAAGGTTGCACGCCTACCATGGCAGAAAGATTTCCCACCAACAATATTTTTGTTCTTTTTCAGTGGGGGATGATTTTGATTCAGCCACTTTGTTATCTTTCTCTTTTATTACCATACTCTTGTAATAACCTTCCGACTTGTATGCCCATCAGTATGAAAGAGCCAATCAATCCGTTTATGATTTTGGATTCGAATGTTGAGTCTTGAAATGAAAGAGAGCCAAGGCCACAAAAATAACCTGTTATTGCGTTGCCAAATATCTTGGCCAGACGCATTCTCCAAAACATGATAATTCCAGAAGATGTTTACATTTTTAAGATTTGTGATAAGATTTGTTAAACTAATTTTCATAGTTCCACTTTTGAGATTTCTTGTTTTTGCCCCAGCCTTTTTCAACAACAACTTGGATATTGCCTTGAGATGGTTTCAAGTCTTTGGCCCACTTCTTGGAAGCCCCCCAGCCCATTGAGACTGAGTTTGTCTTATCCCAAGCCTTTTGCCATGATGGATTGATTCTCTTCCATGTTGCAACAGATGGATCAGACTGTTCTCCTTCTGTGTCGTGAGTAGCTGCATACTTGGAGAGTCCTAGTTTCTCAAGCAATCCCTCCTTGGTGATTACTCCGTCTTGTACCATCTCTTTGAGTAATGCGTAATACTGAGGATCGATGGTTAATGAAATCTCTGGCCTGTTGAAATGATGTCTCATTCTCACAGGGCATTTGTCAGGATCGTCAACTTCATCCGGTTCTATGTCAAATAATATGGCCAAGACTCTATCATATCCCTGTTTCTCAAGTGTCATCTCAAGGATATTTTGTTCTGGCCTGATTTCATTTTCTAAGAATGCATCAGTCTCTTCTTGGTTTGCATTTCCTCCAAGGTTGCCTTGCTTGCCCTTTGCCAGCATGAAAGGAGGAATATTGTAAAAGCCAGCAACGGCATCAATACACTCATTCTGGATTGAAACCACTCCGTTGATATCTCCAGAGTTTTGAGGAGTTGGGAGGAGCTCCACTGTCTGAGTGACAGCGATATCTTTTCCAAGTGAGTTGTTGCGTCTGAAGAGAAAGTCATCAAGAACCTTCTGAGGATTCTTATAGTCTCTTGCTGGAACTGTAACCTTGAATATCTGTGGCTTGTGCCAAGTGTACTCGGCAGCTTGTCTCAAGTCTTGGGCATAAATTGTCAGAAGAGTCTTTCCAATATCTTCGAGAGGATCAATGAGTGACCTTCCATAGTAATCAGCAAACAAGTCAAGATTGAATTGATTTACAAAATAGATGCAACGGTTTGCATCAAGCCTTCCTCCATTTGTTGTCAGTCCAACAACTTCGACAGCTTCCAAGGCCCCACTGTCACGATTCAGCAAAGGCCTTCGAGTAAACTCGGGCCTGATGAGTCTGATTGCTTTTGGTAACTGATAATATCCATTTTCATCTCGCATCTCAGGAAACATTCCAACGGCACAACGGCCCTGTTCTCTTGTATAATCATAAGCATTGAATGTCACTGATTCCAAGTCAAGCTTGTCAAACATCTTGTCAATCCAAGATTTTAGTTTCTCTGGCGACATCTGAGCTGGCGCAATTCCGGTTCTCTCAAAATATGGAATTGTGATTTTTTGTTTTCTCCAAGAGGTCATCAATGATTCCTTGATTTCTTTATCCTCTCTTGGCTCGATTGATGTTGTGTAGCCGTTGCCAGTAACTAGCTTCTGGATGATGTTGTTTGCCCTCAAGATGTATGGTATTTTAGTATGAATGGCCCTAAACATGGCTCGCTGTTGTGGGCGATAAGGATCAATGGAAGGATAAATTATCAGTCCTCCAAGCGGCCTCATTGATTGAGAAGATTGTTTCTTCTCAAGTGCTTGGCCTTTGCCTCTTGGATCAGATGGATCCCATTTTGGAGGATTGACTTCTCTTGTAGTTTTACTGACTGAAATCCATGCCGGAGCTGCAAAGCGTTGTTTTGATTCAGCCAATGATATCAAAAAGGCTGGATAGTATTTTAGTTTTCTTAATAACTCATTAGTGAACTGTCAAAACCCATCAGCTTATCAATCTCTGCATCAATATCCCTCTCGTCTTGCTGGGTTCCAATCCTTCGAATCATTGGAGGAGGCATATTGAGAACATAGGGAAGAGCAACATAACAGGCATAACCCAAGGCCCAAAATCTGTCATCATGTCTGTTGCTTGGATGCTTGTATCGAATGTTTCCAGCGTCAGTCTTGATGAGTTCCTGTTCCTCGATCTGCCTGACAAGCTCTGACTCGTTGCCAACAAACAATTTCTTGGAATTGAAGAGTCCTCTGACAATAGAGACAATCTCAACCTTGAGAGTGTCAGTTGTCTTGAGAGGTTCCATTCTCAGGCCAGTAACATCAAAGAACTCTTGAGCTGCATCTCCAACTCCAGCCCTATCAAATCCCATCATCTCCCATGGATATTTTGTGTAAATCTTGAAGATGTCAGATGAAACCTTTCGATAATTGACATGGGGCCAGAGCATGAATGCCTCTTCCCTCAGTGACCTTTCTCCAGTCTTGAGGTCAGTGTCCATCCGCAATAATTCAAATGCAGAATGGTCAACTCTTTTGGCAACATCAAGGCCTGAGAACCTTGGTATTGGAGGCTCTTCTTGTGATATCAGACGAGGGTTATGGCCTTGTACTACTCTCGGATTGACTTGGCTTGGAGTAGCGACTCCATACTCCTCAACATATTGGGCCTGACTCAACTTTTAAGAATGCGCCAGATTGATGATTCAGAAACTCCAAAGGCATTGGCAATCTCTGGAACCTTGTGCTTGAATTGATAATATGATTGCTTGATATTTTTGATTTCTTGTTCTGTAAAACATAGGTTTAGTCCTGATGTCTGACTCAAGACATTGGCCCCTCTGGAACAATCAATCCAACAATCTCTCCAACATGAACAATCAAAAATCGATTATCGTTTTCTTTTGGCAAGTCAAGATTTTCAAAGGTTGCCATTCCATCCTTGGCCTCGATAAGTTTTAGATTCATAGCCACATCTCCCAGCCAGTGTCATCATGAGTATTAGCAAAGTGATGTTTCAAGGCATCTCGGCTCTCTGTTGTAAAATCACAATCATCTTGAGGACAGACAAAGAGAACTTGTTCTGACATTATGCAGACTCTCCTTCAAAGAGTGGAATCTGTTGCAGCTCTCCAATGATGTTTCCTTTCTTGCCTTCCTCTGGAGGAGTTAGCTTGATGATTTTGTAACGCTTGGGGCCAACTCTAAAACTTCCTCCAAGATGTGGAATCTCTTCATCAGTCACTAAAAGTTTCTTGCCTTCAAAATGATATTCAGTTCCCATATTAAGATTGTAATCTTGCTATGATTTTAGTCTTTCTTGTTTCCAAGAATTACGGTTGCATAGCCACAGACAGAGCAAAGCACTCCATAAGATTCGTTCCAGTCAACTTTCATCTTGTGAGTTGTTCTAGTGTTTATCATATACTCTTTGCAAGGGCCTTGGATTTGTCTGATGGATAATGATGCGCCACATCCAAGAGGGCAATAAGTGGGAACAGCATGGACTTCTTTACTCATACATTAATCACATTTCCTTGAAGTGCTTGCCATTGGGCGAATCGTTTGCCTTTATACAATAGACTTTTTTCTTTCTCATACCAATTATGTTGCCAAGTCACTCCAAATTCTCCAGAGTTCTCTCTAAAGAAGATATGACATTTGACACATTGGATGATATTTGATTCGTGGCCAAATGTTTCAACTATATCAGTTTCTAAGTGAGGACAATCTGTCTGATGTGGATCAAGAAGTTTTTCATTATAAGAACGATATTGAAAGGCCTTGGTTCCCTCTTGCACTCCAACCTTCTTCCAGAATTTATCAAATTGCTCAGCTGTGAGAGTCTTGAGTTTACCATTTACTTTGATTATTACTCGTTGATATGGAAGATGAATTTCTTTCTTCATTGTGACTCGGCCCTATAATCAATCTCAACAAACTCCGGATAACATTTCTTGCAAAAAGTGTCATGGCCTTTGCCGTCACAAGCTCCGCATTTCTGCGATTGGTCAAGACGGTTCTCATAGGTAAAGTAAAAGATTCCAGTTCCTCCACACTCTCCACAATAGGCCTTCTTGAGTCTGAAGATAGTTCCACAGTTCCAGCATGAAGGGATTCCGAACTTGATACAGATTCTCTCCCAAAGATATTGCAAGTCAATCATGAAACAAATCAAGGATCTCATACTATTAAACATCTTGCGAGATTTCAGTCAGGATGAGTTTGCCGTCAACATACTCCATCTGTTTTCTGTTGGGCTTGTTATCTTCAAGAGTTGTCTTTCCCTTGATGACTCTCAGTTTGCGTTTGTATCTGACAGCTCTTGGATTACTTCTCAAGCGATAACCACAGCATGGACACCACAGGCCCTCAACCTTGATGAAAGTTTCACAGATTTGACAGCGTTTCTGGCCTGATGCATATCTTCCCATTCCTGTTGGCTTGGGGGCATGATACTCTGGCCTTTCACAAATTCCCTTGCAAGTCAATGAAGTTTCATCTCCACGATTGCAAACAACACTCCAGCCCAGAACATGGCAATTCCCCAGCCAATAGTAAAACCAAGATACCTATCCATATCGATTATCCCACTTCCAAACCCAGAAATATCCAGCTGGAATCCAATGCTTTACTCCGTCATATTCTTCATAGTGGCCTCCTTCTGGCTCTTCTATTTTCTTTTGTAAGAACCTGAAGAGGAAGTTATCAAAGAAGCGATTCAAATTAACATTTACCTCGTTTTGAAATCTCATTATTGGCTTGTCGATGACGATTTAGACTTTCTGCTTCTAAATGATTTTCTAAATGCTCTTGACACCACCATCCATCGCCTAAATGACAAGTGCATCCGATAGTTGCTCTCCGATTACATTCTGGATAAATACAACGAGTCATGTTAACGAGAACCTCGTAATGTTGAGAGAATCTCTTTGTATGTCACGGGGTTATGTAAGTGAAAGTTACAAACAGGATTTCCATTTTGATTAGTATAATTTCCACCGTAGGAACGTAATCCGACTAACAAGCAATCTGAACAAAGTAACTTCTTTGTCTCAGAACTCATTTCTTCCACAATCTCCACATGATATATCCAACAGCTCCGATCCAGATTGCAGCTCCGGCAGCTCCAATGATGAGAACATCATGGAATGTGAGAATCAAGCGTTACTTGTCACCACAACTTCGAATATCATTCCTTCTTTTACAACAACAAACTCATTTGGAATAATGGTTCCTCCTTTCTCTTTTGGATGTGAGTATTGGATTGTATAGAGAGGAGTCATTGAGGGAGGCTGTTCACTTGGCCAAGCTAGATTTACTAGCTGATAATAATTGATTGTTCTGCATTCCCATTCAACTTTAACAGCATTGACTATGATTTTCATTTTATTCTCACATACTTTCTAGGATATGTTGCCCTGAATGATTGAACGTGCATACAAGTCCAAACTGTGGTTTGGCCCTCAGAGTGGCAGATTGTTCTCTCTTTTTGTATCTCCCTGATTGCTTCAGGATCACACTTGCCACAGGTAATCATTATCTCTGTCATTTGGAATAAACCTCGTCAAGTATCATAGCAAAAATCAACTGCATTCCATTTAACTGAGTTATTTGTGAATGCCCTTTCTTCTTCATTGACTTGGCATATCCAGTCAAAAATTCCACGACATCGGAGGTTTCTATTGGTTTATCCATTGAGGAAGATTCTGATTTTCAACCTATTAATGATTATGATGGAATTATTCTCGCCAGATGCCATTTGTTACAAATCCATGGATTGTCTTGTCTGGATCATACTCTATGAGAATTGATGGATGGATTGTGAGTTTGGATACATCTCCATTCTCAAGTTCTTTATCGCCTGTAATATCCCAGCATCTATGAGGATTTGGCTTGTCAGGATGTGGACATCTTGAAGCGCAAGTATTGAGAGCAAACTCCACGAATTGCATATACGCTTTTGGATCAGGAATTGGAAGGCAAATCTTCCAGTCTTGCAGATACTCAGCATAATAGATATCTCCAGCTTGTAATTGGCCCTTGAAACCTTTTGGTAAGACTCTCAACTTTAGTTCCATTAATCTCTCATATCCTCATATCCCAAGAACGCTGATAAATCTTCTGGCTGTTTCTCAGGATCAGTGATTACTTGGATTTCATCCTCTGGGATTGCAGCTCGCTTGGTTGTGGTAAAGCGGCACATATACTCTTGTGGAAAGTCAACCCTTGGATCCTTCTTCTGTCTCTCGATGTACTCCTTGGATAAGACTCCATACTTGAGGGCCTCTGTGTAATCAACCTCAATGTAATGGTAATGATTCTTCTTTGGAACTGACTTTGCATCCATGGTAATATCATAATAGAATCCTCGCTTTCCGTTTGGAGTTGATTCAAAGACTAGATCACCAATGTCTCTGTTGGCCAAGAGTGGAGTAAGTGCCGTATAGATTGGATAGTCATCAATAGCTCCAGAGTGTGCGGCCTCGGTAAAGAAAACGGAGATGACATCATCAAGGCCTCTGAAGCTCTGGGCCTTGCCTGACTTGCTTGCAGCTGCGCAAAAGTGTCGATGTCCATTGTAAAATTCAACCATTGGAATCGGACTCTTGGAGTATCGCATCACTAAATCTCCATAGGCCCATTTCTTACCGTCTTTGTCAGTGACTCCATTATGGAATAATTCATCAAACCTGTCAAGAACCTCGACAGCAACATTAAGCTCGTTTCCAGCAACAATCAAAGAATCATGGCCAGCATACTTGGAAAATGTGAGTCTTGACTCTGCCCTTATCCTTCCATCAGTAAAGGCCCCCTTTCTTGTCTTGTTTACAATTACTGTATGATATTTTTCCACATCATACTCGTATTGAATCTGATAGGGAACCATTGGAACAGGCTGATTGAGGAGTCTTGATTGGGGCCATCCAATCATTCTGTTGTACTCTTGGACAGCATAGGAATATTCTTCATACGTACAAGTTTGGATGTCTGGCAACAATAACGGATCAAGCTGGGGGAAATCTCTCACATCTGCATATCTAAGGCCCTTGTCCTCGATTACTTGGTCAACAGTCTTGGCAGTTAGTGAGCCAATCTTTCTGGGATCAAAGTTGATGAGTGATGTCATGATGTGATTGATTGGGCCTCTACTTTCTTTTTAAGCTCTTCAATCTTGATTCCATACTTGGCAAGGATAGCCTGTTCAATCTTATCCTCAGTCAATGGCATCATATTGAGGCCAGCGATTTCTTTTGTTGTTTCCTTGTTCTCCTTGCGTAAGTTGGCTATGATACTGATAACCATTCCAAGACTCTTGCCAGCCTTGGGAAGTAATTTGTTTAGTTTCTTGATTTCAGCGTTGTTTTCTACTATGTAACTTTCAAGATATAGAGCCAGTCCATCTCTTGCATCCTGTTCTCTCTCGATGAAATTAGTTGTGTCTCTGACTTCGGTTAGATAGATTCGTTTGTAATTTGCAATAGTCTCTCGCTTGTGGCCTGTCTCTCTTGAGATTAATGATAAGTTGAACTCTCCTTGTTTGAAATACGTATTACATTTGGCTTGGATATCTTCAGACTTGATTCCACGCTTGGCCTCTCCCCCCTTTTTCTTCTTCTGTCCGCTATTCCGGTCAGTTGGCATTATGAAAATTATAATCTTACTATTTAATAAATTGCTTGTTAAATTGAAAAAGAAGGTATCAGAAGGGCCATTCCAGAGTTGTTTATCCTATCCATAATCTTCCCCTTCAAGGCCAAAAGACTTCCTCTCACTATGTTTCCATAGTGTCGTTGTGTGTCATCTGCTTGATAGAGACTGGATGGCGTTGGTTTTTTACATACCCAATATGCCTTATGGATATACTAGAATTTCACTCTTAAAAAGATTAGAGAGGAATTACTGGAGTCACAGTCATCTTATACACGCCTGTTCCTTTCTTGAATCTGATAATTACCTCTGATAGATTAGTATCAATGGTAACGTCATCAAGTTTGACTCTGTCTATTCCTATGTTTGCATCCTTGAAGGTGATATTATCTCCCATGGGAATCTTCTTCATACTCAGGCTAAAAAACACTATGCTTGGAGTGAGGGGATTGCCAAGGGGAGAGAGGAAAAAAAGAGTATTATCCCATGAGGGTTTGAATCTCACGAAATACATTGAGGAATTTGTTGCCTCTGTCAGTTGTCTTGAACTTGCCTTCTGAGTTCATATTCAGGAAGGTTTTCTGTTGCAAGAGTGCAAGATACTGTTTGAGCTGTCCATAGGATATGTGTGCATCAAACATTATGTGAGTCTTGGAATGATAGCCGTCAGCACAGATTTCCAGTATCTCACTGATGATGTCATGTCTGCCTCTGTAATTTACATCCATAACAAAGTTCTATATTTTTAATCTTATTAACATTATGAAAGAATCTGGAGTCAACTCCTTCTCTGGCCCCAGATTCCTAATGATCTAACAGACGAGATGTCTGCAAGCAAAGATATGATTGTATTTCAGCCTATTAAAATTTAGGCTTGGAGAGATGCCAGTCAAAGACTCCAAATGGCATCTTGGGAACCTTCTTGGAGATTGTCTTATGATACAATTCATCTGCATAACGAGTATATCCGCAAGTATTACAGAACCAATTATCAATTATTGCTTGATAGTTGCACTCAGAATTACAATATTTACAGCAAGTGATTGTAACATTTCTGCACTCCATTTGTTCCTCTTCAAATGATTCGATTGTGATGGGGCCATTACATGGTATAAAATTAGCTTCAAACTGGAACATACCAAACTCCTTGAATGCCTTTGGCAGAGTGAAACAGTCTGGGAACTTGTGGAAAGTCTCAAAGAAAACAGGCGAATCTTTTATCATATCTTGGTCAGATACCCTCCCCTTTTGCCTCATATTGTCTATCTTGTCAATCCAATAGTTGAAAATCTTGGTATGTTCTTCGAGAGTATGGCCAGAGGTTCCACATTCTCCACATAGTTTGATCATGCTACGTAATACACGACTCCACTTTCTGAGACTCGTCTATCTTGAGGGGAATGCCTTGGTATTGGGATTCTGTGAAATACTTCATTACATTTGACACATGATAAGGCTCTTGGATGACACTTACAAGGACAATTTGATTGGGTTTCTTGGTCAATGATTCCAATTTGGCTCTCTAAAGATTCATCCATTAATTCAAGTTCTGGGTTCTGTGTTACTTGTTTCATGCATTATCCCAAAATTCTTTTTCAATCTCTTCCTTGGTTTTTGTCTCTGGCTTGGCTTCTCCAGCTTCCAAGTCGATCATGTCATCTTCATAGCACATGAATTATCATAAGATTATAACCTTAATAAGAATTATGGATTAAAACACTTTATTATAAATCCAGTCATACTCGATGGGATTTGCCTGATCGTCTGTTGATTCCGGTTGAGATGGATCGTAATACTCAACGATGATATTTGTTGCCTTGTCAACAGGACAGACATTCGAGTTTCCAGTTGGAGGCTCAAAGCGTATGACCTTGAACATTCTTCCAAACTGGCCCTGAATCTGGATGTAATCTCCAATGGATGGAGTGAAGAGATCAGGCGCAGCTTTCCACCAACCAAGGAAAATGGGATCAGTTGCATTCAGGTATAATTTGTATTGGTAATTTTCATCAATCGGATGCGACTGGAGGATAAAGTTTCTCATGTTATCGAGTCATGGCCGGAGGCTGTTGGAAGAAGAACATCCTCTTTTCAGTTACTCGGTTCTTCCACTCATCCCAAATCTTTTGGTCAGTGTTTTCCTTAAACCAAAAACAGGCAACATATCCATCAGTTGCAAGAACTTTGAGCCAGTCAGGAACAGATTGGAAAGGAATCGAATCACTAAGAATATAGAGAAATTCAGTCTCAAGATGGCCGTCAACTGTATTCATATATTGCTCTTTTTTTGCAGTATCAAGAACAGTTCCAGACTCGTTGATTGCGTCATTGAACTTGGTTTCATCCCCATAGGCCATATAATACGTATTATCTTGAGAGATTTAAGATTATTTGTTACTCACAACATAATCGTAAACAGCCCAATATTTGAGGCCTTTCTCTTCAATCACTTCCTGTTTAGTGGGGCCATACTTTGCAAAATTCTTCTCAACTTCCTTTTGCTTGGCTCTACGTATGATTTCAGGATCAGTCAGATTGTCAAGTATCTCATTTGTCAAGTCATCTCTCAGCCCATCACAGAGGAACCAATAATTAAAGACAAATTCCTTGTTACTAGAATCTCTAAGCTCTGGAATATTCTCCAAGATATACCTGACTTTGCCAGCCGTTCCCTCAATCTGCAATAGATATTTCTGATAGTCTGGAATGACTGGCCTTTCCTCAGTTGCAGCTTCAAAGGTTGAACAGTTACAGTGAAGATCCTTGCATACATTCATTGGATCATTGTCAGCCCCAACGTGGAAATGATGACATCTTCGACAGAGCATTATCTTCGAGTCCTCGTGATTGTTCCATCCATTTGTATCATCGTCTTGTTTGGATCCAAGTGGTACTTTTCGCATATCTTGGTAAGACAGGCCTTGTAATCCTGATAGGACTGGAACCATATTGGAGATTTGAGTCCATGTTCCTTTCGTGCCATGCCACAAATGACATACCATTCCTTTAATTCTCGGAGTTCTTCTGGAGTGACTTTCATCCATCCAACTCCTCTTCTTCTGGCTGTGGATCTCTACAATCACAAGTCTCAATAATACACAAGTCAGAAATCATTTCAAAGTTTGTGTGATGCCATCTCATGTTAAAGAAAACTACTGGATGGGAACAGTTCTTGCATTTGGATTCTTGTCTCATGCCTTCTCCACTCTACAAATCTTTTCTCTTCGCATATAGGGAAGGACTTTCTCAACCCACTCAGGTTCTTCATGACTCATACAATGCTCAATAGAGTTCATGTTTGATATGAGGACAGTTAGAATCTTCCTTGCCGTCTTGACTCTGTATTTGTGATTATACTTGATAAGCAATCGACACAATCCATTCAGCCAGATTAATCCATTCTGTGAAATCATGTGGTTGTCACGATAGAAACACCAAACAGCTCTTGCGATGTCATGTGCAAATATATCCTTGAGTTCTGACTTGGCTGGATCAAACTTTACCTTGAAAACTTTTACTTCGTCAATCAAATCTCATACCTCACTTTTAATATTCTCTCTTTGATTACTAGAAACTCACTCACAGAACATTCGATAAAAAGTCCATTCCTCTCGTGATAGTGAGCATATTGAATCTGGGAAGGTTCGAGTTTGCGTTTCATACTGGCTTCCAAGCTGCAAAGACTGATAGCTTGGCCCCACAAGGACAGTTTTTTCCACATCCATTGAATGACCAAATGTAAATCATAATTTCATTATCACAGAAAGGACATTTGATATAGCAAGTTGATCTCCCATGTTCTCCAGAATATCCATAACCGAGCTCCATGTAACGAATCTCACATTTTACAACTTTCTTTTTGCTAATCTCAATCATGGCATAGATTTTATCTTTGACTTGATACCAATTAGTGGGTTCCATAACTTGAGGAAGCTCGTCACATTTTATCATTTTACGCATTTTGAGCCTCCTTCTTTCTCTCCTCATATCTGACTCTGGCTCTGGCAAGCTGATCCTGATGCTTGCATTCAGGACAGCGTTTGGGAAGTGGCCCTCCTCTAAAGTTGAGGTTATCCATCAGTTTTCCACAGCCAGCACAAAACCACTGAGTAACTTGGAAATTCATTGCTTTCTTGACTCCTTACAATATTGGATATCATGTTCATCCCATAGATCCGCTTTTTTTCTGAGTTCTTTTTTCTCTTCAACATGAATATCAATTAATTCTCTGAGATTTTGTATTACCTTCTCTAGTTTTTGGTTTGCTTCTTGTAAAGTATAATATTTCCCAAGAACTTGATAAAATGGTTCACCAAATGCTAATTTGAGATTTTTCATTTCTTCAAGTGCCTTCTGACCATCAAGAATTTGTTGTTTGAAATTTCCTTTGATAATTGTTACATCATCGTAAGGAAATACAGTTTCTCCATATCTTCCTTCAATTTCAACAATATCATTATCTATTATCATGGATAATTCACCTTTTTGTCTGCCAAGTCAATTATGATATCCCTGTCAATAGATGGGGCAATCGTTATGACAAGGCCCTTCTTTGTTGTCTCGATTGTTACATGACCAATGAGCTTTTGGTTTAGAGTTAGACTTGGCTTCATATTTTTCTCATCTCAAAACTATGCTTTCCTTGATGACCTTGGAGAAATTGGCATTGGACACAGATCATCTTCGAGTTTAAATCTGACACTATCTGACATTGTTTCATATCTTTGTTTAGCTGATAGTAGCCTCGAACAATTAACGTGATGAATCCCTCTTTATTGAGCTCTTGGCAAATTCTTTTTGATGCCCCAGAGAGAACTCCAGTTGTGAGGGCCACAGTTGCCGGACTGAAAACAACTTTTGGATTGTTTCTAAATGCCTCTCTGATCATCTCCTTCTTGGTTTTCTGTCCAAGGTAAGTCATTCCGGTTCCTCCTCAGATACGATTTCATAGGGAATGTCCTCCATGAGTTCCTTTAGGAATCGTCTTGCATTCTCAAGACTTCCCATGATAGACAGAGTGGCTGATGGATTTGTTGGAGTTCTGTAAGTGATGATAGCCATATCAGTCCTCATTCTCCGGATGCTTCTTGGCATAATCCTTGGCAAACTTTTCCAAGGCTCGTTTCTCTGCATTCTCTCGTTCAACTATGTCTTGGAATTTATCCATATCAAGCAAGTTCTGGATATTGCTTGTGACAAGGTTCTTCAATACCTGTGGCTTGAGTGCATCAAGTTCCCATGATTCGTCACCATGTCTGTCAGTATATCTTCCAGCCCTTGAGTCAGTCATCTTGACAGGGTTTGGAGGAGGATTATATCTTTGAATCTGTGCCATAGTCAAAGCAACTTTCTCAACTTCGATGTCACATCCAAACTCTGTCAGTCTGTCCTTGATGTCTCTGACCATATCTTCTCCAGATGGATCATGATCACCAAAGTAAAGTATCGTGCAACTCTTGTCATCCTGTTCATCCATGATTCGAAGAGCTGCGTCATGCATGGCACTAACTGAGGAATATCCCTTGTTTACCATTAGATGGACATGATATTCTTGGGTGATTGGAAGCAAGACTCCAGAGAGTGCATCCTTCTCAACCCAAACCTCAACGTAATTGTCTTGACCTTGCCATCTGTTTCGTCTGTATGAGTATAACGCTGACTTTACAATATCTTGGATTCCATCCCATGAGCTCGGAATCTTTGGAACTCTGACTCTGTCCTCAATGATGTTCCAGTCAACTTGGCCGCACATTCTGGCATCGGCAAGCATCTTTCCAATCTTCTTATAAGATAACATAGTATTTGGGATGATATCTTGAGAGACAAGCTGGTAATACAACTGTCTAAGAGTTAGCTTGTAGCCTTGCTGACCATAATCTTCCACAACTCCGATTATCTGATCCAAGAGTCTTTGATTGGCTGAATTGAGTTTCTTTGGTTCTCTGTATTGTTCTGTTCCCATTAAGATCCCTCTGGATATCCCTCAAATCTGACTTCTCTAGCTGCGTGAAGATGCTTACATTGGAAGGAATGAGTATGAGATTTCTTGAACTCGTCAGAGTTGCCAAACTGGAAACTCTCACAGGTACAAACATCTTTTATGGATGGTTCTCTTCCCCATAAGATTCCCATGTGCTTGATTGTTCCAGCTGCAAGTTTGAGAAGGTTTGTCTTTTTGTCAAACTCGTCTTTGGTTGTTATTACGTTAAAATGCTGATAAAGTCCATCAACAAACTGGATTCCAACTTCCTTGGCCCTTGCCTGTCGTCTTTCATCAAAGATGATTTCTTTTCCGGCATCCATTAGAACATTCCTCCAACATTCACCTTTATTAAGATTATGAAGAATATAAGATTAATAAAAATAGAGGAAGGATTCAATGAGATTCCTCCATAGGAATTGAACGTTTGAGAATTTGTTCTTGAACCCATTCTTTGATTTCTTTTGCTGACATACTCCAATCAATATCTTGGTTGATTGTTGCAATCTTTTCCCATTTGAAAGTTTGATAGTAACTCAAAGCGAGTTTATCATCTTCCAAGGCATCAGCTAACAAGGCTAATGCAAGTTGTGAAGGGCCAGAGCCTCCATATCCCCAAGCAAATCCATCCGGAGAGTGATTGACCAAGTCTAGTCTTTTGTTCAATGGGATTGTTTCGATTCCATTGGTGACGTTGACTTCCCAATTCAAATCTCCATGGGATTTCCCTTGGTATGATTTCTCTCCTTGTAAAATAAAGAGAGGTTTCTTCGTTTTCTGATCCCTTGCGATTCTGCCTGTGCTGAGTCCATGATATCGGCCTCCACAAGCGCATTGGCATACGTCAGATTTTGCGTGTGCGCATCTCTCATCATGCTTTCTTCCATTCACTTCGATTTGTTGTGACATAGCTGTTACTTAGTATAACAAACCACTATTATATTAAGATTATAATATTATAATCTTAATAGTTATATACAAGCCTGAGAATTTACTATTATGCAAACCAATAACGCAAAAGTTCACTCCTCAGAAGCGATTCCTTCAGTTGTTGGATGTCCAAAATGTGGATCCAAGGATTGGGGATATTGTGGAGTTATCATATATTGGAAGAATGATCTGGCTGATTCAATCTGTAACGGTTGCGGCCAGAGATTTGTTTCAAGATATGGAATAGACTTCTCATGGAAGGGCATCATATCAGAAGCTCAGGATATTGCTTTATCCTATGTGAGAGGATATCAGAAAAATTCATCCATAACAATAAAAGATTTGGATGAAGTGAAACAAATCATTGATGCATATATGGAGAGCTTAAAGACTCCAGTTATAGCATCACAATAATTTTTTTAAATTCCTTCTTTTATTTTTGCTTGAATTGACTTGGAGAGATTTCTTGTCTCGTCATTAATTATACCTTGAACCCAAGTCTTGACTTTGGGATCTGTGATAGAAACTGAAATTACAAGGGCCTTGTCCTCGTCTTTTTTGTGTTTTGCCAAGTGATATTCTATGAATATTATAAGTTTATTAAGATTACGAAAGAATCAATGGAGTTTGTAATCCTTCTTATAGACAGTATAGTAACTGAGGACTCTCTGGGGATGAATCATCTTGGCCCCAAGTCCGGCTCTCTTTCCACGATATCCCACTCTTGCACATCTTTGAAAGTCTGAGACTGGATTGAGCCTCTTGTCATAACAGACATCCATGTAAGTTGTAACTGGAATCTCATAGCCTTGCTCGTAACGTTCTGATATCTTGACAACAAGTCCGTTCTTGGAAACCCTGTTGAACTCCTTCCAAGTCTGTTGGAAGAAATCCTCTGGAGGAACCCACTTGTCATCTATCTGTCTGAAATAATAGAGCCTGTCTGGAGTCTTATGCGTCTTGATTCCAAATGCCTCGACTCCATTGGCTGGCTTCATGAATGGAGGATCAAAGTAAATGATATCAAAAGAATTGTCAGCGAATGGCAAGTGTCTAAAGTCTGCCATGACCTGAAGTTTTGCATCTGGGGATTGGTCAAGGAATGTCACATCCCATGATTTTTCTCCTGTCAGTAATGATGTTGTCTCAATGTTTGGACTCCAACTTCGTTGCTGGCCAGCTGTAACATCAAGGATAGTTTTTCCAGCCTCCCAATACCATTCCAAGATCCGCTTGAGTGCAAAGTTAAGAGGTTTCATGTAAATCAAATCTCTGTCTGGCTTGGTATTTCCCTTTTCTACAAAAAGATTTGTAATCATTCAATATCACTCGCTTTCACAAAATTTGGCTTGTCAAAGAGTTGCTCTCCTCGTTTATGCTGTTCAAAATGTGACTGGCAGAGAAAGAACTTCTGGCCTCCAACAAAGACATGATGTCTGGCTGGCTGACATGGATTGCCTTTGAGTGATAAAGAACATTTCTTGGCCTTGTCTTGAGTGGCCTGTTTAATCTTCTTCTGAGTGAACTGGCTTCTTTTGTAACGTTTGTTTTCATTGAGATAGTCACGTATTGAGAGGAAAACCAAGTCATTTGGTCACCTTTTTTCTTTCATGATATCTATTTCTTTGTTGTATATTGTGACAGATTCGACACATTCTATGATTGTCATTTCTTTTTAAGATGTTATGTCCTGATAATGGATGTCCTCTTGGACAGTGAGTTCTTTTTGCTTGAATTGCCACAAATCCTATTCCTCTTAGTAGATTTTCTCTTCTTGTTACTGGCTGGAGATGGTCAGGATTTACACAGGCTCGGTTTCTGCATAAGTGATCCAGTTCTAATCCTTCAGGTACTTTTCCTTTATTTACTTGATATGCGAATATGTGAGCTTGGGTTGTTTTCCCTGAAGAGATGCCAAATCTTCCATATCCATTTTGTGCTTGAGCTCCAATCCAGTTCCAGCATCCAGAGATTGGATCGACTTGTACCTTATCCCAGAATCTTTCGAGAAGTTGATCTGTCATTTTATTTTAGGAGCTATGAAGAACCTAACAGAGCCAATCCCTTCAATGTCAAACAGTCCTTGGAGTGGCTTGTCATTTCCAAACTCAAAACTTCCCTTTGTTGCATATTGTGAAATAGTTGAAATGAAATCAGCAACATACTCAATCGATATCATGGTTGAGCCATCTTCTGCGGCAATCCTGATTCCAGAATCTCTCTTGGCCTTGTGATTCTCGGAATCATTTCCTCCAGTGAACAATAATCCTCCATTCTTTACTTCAAGCCTGATGTAATCTCCAGCAATTTTCATATCTCCAACAACATCCTTGAGAACATCAAACTCAAGCTCAAATTTGTACTCTAATTCTGCCTTGACCTTGTCTGGAACTTCTTCAAGATGGTCAGCGTGAACAAGAATCATTTCAAATGTTTTCTGGCCCTGATGTAGCTGCAAGATTCCAGCTCCAGTGTCCTTGATTACTTGCACATCTCCAGCCTTGTCAAATCTCTTGAGTATTGATTTGAAATCATCAACTCTGAATCCAATAATCTCATTGGCTAAAGTGAGTTCATAGGATGTCATATTCTCTTTCTTCCAGAGAAAGTTTACAGCTTCATGATGGGATGGATCCATTGATTTGAAAACAATCCCTTCCTCAGTAAATCCAAAGGATGACTCTTCAGTTGTCATGGCCCCAATGGTTTCAATGATTGCAAGCCAGCCTTTTACTTTTGATGTTACTTTTGTCATGTCATCCAGTCCGTTAATCTTGTTTGGAATTTATCATGACAGAAGCAATTTCTATTTTCACACAAGTCTTGAGGAAGGCCTCCAATGATGAGCATTTTCTTCTCCGTTCCAAAGAACATAAAACAGTTGTTACAGCAAGGATTCATAGAAAGTTATGAATATTTTAAACTTAATAAGATATCGCTAGAATCTTGTTTCTGACTAGCGAAATAGCTTCTTGGAATGTCCTTCCTCTTCCAATCATTTGATACAGACATACCTTGAATTTGACGAAGGTTTCCATATCCAAGGAATCAGGTTTGACCATCTTCTCAACTTCAGTCAGTTCCTTTTCTTGATTGAAAAGAGGTTTCCTATATTCTCCATTCAGGCGTTGCTTTTCTCGATTGTGATTGTAACACAACAACTGAATCAGATGCTTGACAATATCAAAATGCTCAAGATAGAATCTAAACATGGCTTCAGATGATTTGAATCGCTTTCTCTCAATGTTACCACTTCCAAAGACATGATCAACACAGAGAAGATTCTCATCTGTTATATCACACTTGACACACTTGTATCCAAGCTTTTCAATGAGTAAATCTCGGTATTTACCCATTATCGATTTCCTCAACTTCCTTCCAGACAAAGACTCCATTTTCATATTGGATATTTGGATATCTCTGGAGAATGAACTTTCTATAATTGTAGAAAGTTGAAGGAGAGAGATTCAGGGCATCACAGAATCTCACAATATCAATTCGTTTTTCTTTTTTGATTAGAGCCGCCATCTTTTCAAGCGTTCTATGCATCCCAATTTTCATGGAACGATTCTACTTTACTTTACTTTATAAGTTATATTATAAAATTTTTTTTAACGAGTTTATTTATTTATTTACACTAGAGTTTTTTATTTTTTCAGATTCCAACATATAAAGTAAAGTGGAGTAAAGAGTCGATTCTTTTGGTAACTTTGACTCATTTGAGCATGGTGTCCGAGGCCAGATTAAAAATCGTGCCTAGACTGGAAGCAAAGGAGTAATTCTGTTCTCCATATCATAAGCCACTCGGAGAGCCTCAGAGAGAACGTAATCCTCAAGAAGTTGCCAAGCATTGTCAAGAGGCTTGTTAAACAGAGCTTTCTATTTTGGCCTAGTTGTAATTGGTAAGAAAATTCAGTCTTTTATTATTTGCGGCTGTGACGAGTTCCAGCCATTTCTCCAGCTTCAGCATACTTTCCAATCTTGCAAACCTTGACCTCATCGTTTGTGTGCCATGATTTTCTTCTTCCGCAAGTTTCACACTTTCCATTTGGATCATCCTTCTTATCGATTGGAGTGTTGGAGTGATCTAAGACAGTCATCTTGAATAAAGTTCCATGATTGAGACAGTTCTTCTTCCATGTGTTGGGAGAGTTGGATGAGCTCCACAATATTTGATGCTATGATTGCCCACTGAAGTAAAAAAGTTACAACATTTTGGAAACTGGCATTTGAAAATATATGGATGCCATCTTCGCTTATAGATTGCCAAGAGTGGAAATTTCTTTGGAGTTGTCATATTTCTTCACACTCTTTCTCAACAGGATTGGCGTGCCACTTGCAGAGATACAATCCCTTTTCCATGTGGAGAAAACTTGCAACTTTGCCGCAATCAGTCACTTGACAGAAGGAAGTTGTCATCTTATTTTCCTCAGAACTGATTCAACCAATTCAGATGCATGATTCTCTTTCATTCCTTTGGATATACAGAAATCAATCATATCCTGTTTGGTATGCACTCCAGAAAACATAAACTCTGCCAGCTTGTCTCCCATGTCATCCAGTGAGTCAAGATATCGATGGAGATCCTTGTCATGATGTTTCCTTGAGATAAAGTGATTCATGCTGGCTCTGGAGTGACTTGTTCTGTCTGGCCCTGTCCTATGTTGTGATAAATATAATTGAAATTCAGATTGATATTGATTCTCAAATCAAATTCAACAGCAATTTTCTTGAGTCCAAATAACATTCCTTGCAAGTCATGAGTCTGGCTGTCTCTTGCTGTTGTCAATCCAACCAAGACCTCTTTGATTTCTCCAGAGACAAACTTTTCCAACTCTTCTCTGATGATTGGTTTGGGTTCCTTAGCTTCCATGGATTCTATGCATCCCCAATTTCAGTGATAAAAGAATTGCGAGAGAATTGTCATCCAGTTTGAGTTCCTCAGTGGTTATGATTACAAGGTTCTTATTCTCTTCAGTATAGCCTCCAAGTCTGTAATTCTCGTTTCTTGAAGTTGTCTGTTCTGATTCTGTGATGTCATCAAAGAAGCCATGTTCAAAACCATCAATCTCGATTATGATTCCATACCATCCCTTTGTCTTTGCAAACAAGTCTATTTTTTGGACTTGGTACTTGGCAAACATCTCCTCCTTGTTCTTCACATCAGATGGATTGTGTCTGTTAATCTGGCTGGCATTTGTGGCCTTGTTCCTGAAGAAGATAAACTCATCAACCAAGCCAAGGGCATTGAGTCCAAACTCCTTCTTGAGTAGTTGTGCAATACGTATTTTCTTTCCAAGGTCAGAGGCTTCAGTCCTGTTCTTGTTGGCCCTGTGGATATGAGATTTGTTTTTATTTATTGACAAGATGACTCTCTAACTCTTTTTTTATGAAATGAGCTTCTCTCTCAGGCAAAAGAAATATTCTAAGACTCCAAACATGGGTATCAGGAGTTTCTCCATGATTAATGACTAGCTTGACAAAATCCATTATTTCTTTACAACTCTCATGCTAAATGTAATCTTCATGTCTTGGCCAAGAGTCTCTTGGAATTTCAAATATTGATCCTTTGTCATTGGTTCTGCATCAAGGACATAACTCATGGCTTTTCCCTCGTTTCCAACAACAATAATCGAAGGCAACACTCTCAGAGTCTTTGATTCGGCCTTTGATACAATTCTAGCTTTGGATTTCTTCTTCATTCCTTCTGTCCATGGAACATTGATTGCAAGTCAGAGACTCTAATCTCTTGGCATCTATGAAAACCATTCTTGATGTAAAGATCAGGATATCGATGGAGGAAGTTATGATCTGCAAGATTTGGAATAGCTTTGAAAGGAATTGGATAATAATCAAGTGAGATGACATGGTTCTTTGATTCCTTGACCATCTTTCCAAAGAAAGTCTCTAACTTTGGAGGAGGAATATGCATAAGAACCTCGGTTGCAATTACCAAGTCATATTTTTGCTCTGGCCTGAAATCATAATATGAACATCCATAAAATTCGATATCTGGGCCAACTCCAACTCCCTTATATTTTTCAGTGACACTCTTTGCACACTGGAGACGTTGAATTGACAAGTCAACTCCATGATATGTTTCCACATCAAAGTTATTAAAAATCAGTTGAGCTATTCTTCCTGTGCTGGCCCCCACATCCAAGACTGATTTGAATTGGATTGTATTAAGAAACTTGATCAATGACTCTTCTTGATATGGGATGGTATGAGGCGCACTTGGAATCAATAAAGGATTATCCATCTCAACCCAATGCTTGATATCATCGTACACTTTCCAATCTCCTCTCGTTTGATTCCTTGGAACGTTGTTGTAAATATTTTTGTTTTTCAAGGATTCTTTCACTTGATTTCTCATTCCAGTTGTTTTTAATCCAAATCTGATTTATGAAATCATGATTAACACAAGTCAGATGCATCCTTGGAGAATAGTCAGCCATAAGATTTCCATCTTTGTCAACATATCTCATGGAATAACCTTCAGCCCATCTGATTCCTTGCTTGCCTCTGACAAGTCTGACTCCAGAGTTTTCCATTGGATGATTGGTGATTTGAGATGGATTTGTCTGCATGAAAATAATGTCACTCTTGCAGCTCTTCAGGTACTCTTTGAGATTGAAAAACGCATCATTCCACTTGATCTCTTCATCTCCATCAAAGACAAATATCCAGAGTTCCTGATCAGAGTCCATCTCCTCAATCCAGTCAAATAAAAGATTACGCTTCTGAGATTGTGAATCATAGAATCTTCCCATGGCTGGCCTGAAATAAAACTCCTTGAACTTTTTCTCGTATGCCATGCAAACATCTTTTGAGCCATCATGAGAATCAGATTTGGCATGAAATCCCTTCATATAGGAACCATCCATCACATAAACAGCATCAATTCCATCAATGGTTTTGAGAGATTCAAATGCCCTTGGCAAGAACTTGACTTCTTCCCTGATGGACATGGCCACGACTAATCTGATAGTATCAACTCTTTCAAAGAATATTCTTGTAGAGTCTTGGGCCATCATTGGAGTTCCATCCTCAAGTTTGTATTGTTCTCGATATCTTATCCAATCGATTGATTTGTGTTTGATTCCAACTTTTATCTTTCCTCCATATCTAAGATGTGTCATGTTTACATCACAGTCAGCCATCACAGGGATTCCCAATTCATAACATCGTGTATTGAATGTGACATCTATTGAAGCGGCACAATTAGGATCAGAGTCTTTGTTCCATTCAAAGTCAGTCTCAAAAGGAATCTTTTCAACAATATCTCTTCGAATGAACATCAGTGGAAAGCCAGAAAATAAAACCCTGATAATGTTTCCTTCTTTGATATCTTCCTCAGTTGCCCAATCATAGAATCTCAACTGTTCTTTGTTTGTGTGACTTCCATCATCCCAATTTCGATTTGGAAGATTCCTGATACATATTGCATATTTGTATCGGTTTAAGCTCATGTCAACGTTGCATATTCCAGAGAGAACAGGATAGTCAAATGCCTCCAAGTCATTGATGAGAGCTTCAATGTGATGATTCTCAACAATCAAGTCATCTGGCGCAATTACAAGATGAGTGTATTTTTGGAATCTTTCATCATTGAGAAAAATATCCCTGATTCTTCTGTAAACTTCTGGCTCTGTTCCCATGGAATTGATATAATTGCAAGAAAGTTGATCGAATTTGAGTTCATTTCTCTTGTCAAGGACTGGCTTGATGTCTCTTGCTCTCATGTTACAGATTAGAGGTTTGATCATTTTGTTGGCCCCCAGATCATGGCAAGTGGAAGATTCCACTCTGTTGATTCTGGAGAAACTGTCACTCCCAATGATTTCATGAAATCAATAAAATCCTTGCAATTCTGAGCTCGCTGTTCTTTGGTCAAAGGTTTCCAATTTCCCCCTCCCTTTTTGCCCTCTTTTGGCTTCCAAGACTCATCAAACTTTCTGCCAAGCATCTCATGGCATAATTTTATCATATCAAAAGCGGCAACTCTGGCATCGACAGGAAGTTTTTCATCACCTTTGATTTGCCAGAGTTCTTCATTTTTTGCTTTTATAAAAGTTGTAATCTCTGGAGTAACTGATTGAGGATTTGCCTTGAATAACTTGTGAAACTCGAAAATCTTTGCTTTATCATCGATTGAAAGGCTCAATGCAATCTTATGAAGATTATAACATTAATAAGCATTATGCGAGATTCAAGCTCTATTCTTAAAAGACTGAGATTGTAATGCGTATTATGACAAAAAGAAAACTCATCCAAATCAATATTGGAATAGTTCTTGGAATTATTGTTGGATTGACACTTCATCAGTTAGCATTTGGGGAACAGCAAGGCCAGATTGTCAAGGTTGAGCCAAATAACGGCCCTCCATACTATCAAGTACATTATCTAAAGGTTGGAGAGAAACCAAGTCTGTATAATTACAAATGCTGGGGATGCAATTTCCATGACGAGATAAAAATCTACAAAGAGACTGGATTATGGAATTGGAGTCTTGGGAGTCCTTCAGAATGGATTTACTGGATTAACTAAACCTTAGCTGCAACAAACCAATTTCCTCCAGCTGCAAAAAGGATCGCAGATGCAAAGGTTCCTCCAGTGAGTGTATAAGCTCCGGATGCTTGGCCATCAACTGTCTGGCCTCCAACAGTAACAAGAAAGACAGAATGGCTTCCAAGGTTTTTAATTATCAAGAATCTCCCAAGATATTGATTGGCATCTGGAAGAGTACAGTTTCTAGTAAATGAATTGTCAGTCATTGTAATAATCAAGTCACTTCCAGCCCCATTCAGAGAATCAACTGTGTAACTGGCGTTACTTCTCTGATTAACAACCATTGATATTCCTTGATAAAATACATTGGGCTTGAAAGCTCCAAAGTAAAAAGTATTTTTGGCCGCATTCTGAAAGAGATGTCCTCCGGAGTTTGCATACGATACAAAAGAGCCAAGAGTGTCGATAGTCAGTGGAAGATTATTTGGAAATGGATCATTTGCTGTGGTATCTATAACGAGTCTTGAACCAACACACGTAACATTTCCATTGGATCCATCTATTGAGAATAAAGGCGTTGGAATTGCTGGAAATACTGGAGATTCTAAAATCGAAACTAAAAATTTTCCTGATGTTCCATTAGTTGCAACCATTCCAGATAATACGACAAAACTCTTTTGACCAATTCCAGTCAATGAATCATAATTGAATGTACCAAGAATTTGATTTGGAATCTGACCAAGACCATTGTATAATTTGTATGCTGGAGCTGCTGTTGTACTTTGTCCTACTGTCTGCATTATTCCACAATTTGCAGTTGAGCTCATCCTAAAGATATTGAAGAGTCCATTTACTGTATAGTTGATTACCTGTCCATCATTGGAAGTAGAAATTTCAATCAGTCCTCCAGTTGATGCAAATTGGATATTGTTGACGTTTGTAATGAATTGGTTCTCCATGTTGAGAGTCTTGAAAATGTCAACCTCTCCAGCCCTGATGTTCATGATGTTGTTGAGTCCTATCCAGAAGGAGTGTTGGAGTTGTGTTGGTCCAGATGAGTTGTCAGTGTAATATTGCAAGCCAGTTGTTATGAAATTGATAGTTCTTTGTGCGTTGTCAAAGTTTGTATTTTTGAAAGATATTGATGGAACATTGAGGATGTTGAATTTGTTCATGTCCAAGTCTGAAGTTGCTGGATTGGTAAAGCCAGAGGATGATCTTCCTCCCTTTGATACGACATACATTCCAACTCCAGAGATTCCAAAGTCATCAGATAGAGTCAGGTCAAGGAACTCATTTTCTGCGAGAGTGACATCAGCATCAAGATAAAGGTTCCCCTTGGTTCCTGTCAGGTCAGATGCTTTTTTCAGAGTGAGTGTCTTTCCTTTTACTGGCCTGATTCTAACAATCTGGCCTTTGCTAAATCTTCCATCAATGTAATGGAGTGTTACGGTTCCAGTTGAGGGATCGTCAACCAAGAAATTTGTTGACATCAAATCAACATGATAAAATCCGGAGCTTAGAGTCACTGTATTTGTGAAGGGATTGAGTGAAGTTACTCCCATCAATGTTCCGTTGTTGTATGACTTGGCCCCTGAGCCAAATGCAGAAGAGTCAACATTCTGGCCAATTCCAGCAAAGTTGGCGATTACTCTTGTTACTCCAATCTTGTTGTCAAGAGCTTTTATTGACTTGAATAATGATGGAGGTTCGTTCCAGAGACTCATGATGCACTCACTATAAAGATGACACTTCCTGAAATAGTTTGAGAATCAGTTCCAGTGAATGTGTGCTGGCCGATTGTTGAAGCTGGAACAAACAGAGGGAATGTAAATCTTCCAAACAAGTCAGTTCCAATAGTTCCAATCAAGGTTCCATCATACGTCAAGGTTACTGTTGATAATGGAGTGTAATTGAATCCAGTCAATGTCACTACTGTTCCAGAGGGGCCGCTTGGCCTTGATATGTTCAATAGAGCCGTTGCAAACTTTTTGACTCCAAGTCCTTCAATATAATATCCAGAGTGATCCACGATATGCTTCACTGACTTGAAAACTAGAGTCTGAGGACTGTTTGGAACCCTTGGGCCTGACAATAAGAATGTCTGTCCAAATCTTGCTCTCACATCTCCAGAGGCAGTAAAGTAAGTAAACTGTGGATAGAATGACAGTCTTGTTGCAATTCCAACAGCTCTGGCTTGTGCATTGAGATAATCTGTCTCTGATTCGTAACTTTCTTTTTGGTATCTTGCAAAGGGCAGAGGATTGAGACTGGAGTTGACAATCAATTCTTTTTCGAAATACAATTCATCGATTGCTATGTTTGCATGATCTACTAGCTGATTCGAGTGTATTGGCTGGAAGTTACTGGAGAACTGTGCAAGTGCATCCTGTCCGGCATTCCAATAATATGACACTCCTTGCTGTAACAACTGAGTAAGCTGATCATATCCGGCCTGTTGGCCAGCGATGTAAAATCCAGACTTGTTGAGATATGGAGATGCCATCATCATTCCAAATCCCTTGACATTTCTCCAGTCAAACGCAATTCCAGAGAACTCTTTTTCTGTGATATACCCATCCCATGGGAAGGTAAAGTTTAACAGACTGAATAGTTCGTCAGGCCTTCCAATATACATCTGCTTTGGCGCATTGGGGCCAAATGGAATCCTGATGTCATCCCAGCCTCCATTTCGTCTGAGTGCAAAGTCAGAATAATAAATCCTGTCAAAGACATCAATCGCCCAGAATATCATTGGGATTGATTCAATTCCAGTGACAAGGTTTGTGACAGTCTCGACTCCCTTTGTGTAAAGAGCAACACTCATCTTGAATCTGATTGCTGAAATCTTTCCAAGATCCTCGGAGTCAAGACCATTGTTCCAGCCAGTCTGTCCTTTCCTGTTGTAAGTGAGATTGTAAGAATCAAAGACTCCTAAAACCGGAGCTACTCCAGAAGCTCCACTCCCTCCGTAAAGATGGCCAACTTCTCCTCCAGATGTTGTGAGTCTTGGATATGGGAACATGAAAGATAGCCAAGCTCCTCTTGATGACATATTTGCATCGTTTCCTCCATGGGATGCATCAAGCCAGTTGAAAGTTGCCTGAATTGCTCTGTTTGGAATGCCTGTTGGACTTGTGATGTTTTGAATTACAGAACAGATGTGGAATGGCGAGCCTCCAAGTCCAAGATTTATTCCATTTCCAGAACTGTCAACTCCCCAGACAATTTCCCAAGGAGTGGAAACCTGAGTCCAATGAGTGGGATCACCTGATGGATGGGTAAACGAGGGGCCAACTGGCTTGATACAATGATAGAATAATCCTCCATCTGTGACGTAATCTCTTGGAGTATAGATTCCAAGTGATGACCAAGCTGGTTTTGCAACTCGGTATTTCAAAACATTGGCTTGATCCATATCATTGACAACATCTCCATCAGTTGGCGCATTGGAGAAAGTCCAAACTCCGCTTGGAAGATATGTTGCAACTCTTCCAATTTTCCCAACGAATGCGCCTGTTGGAACTGGCCCCACAAGAACTCTCTGGAATGGATAGAGTTGAGCTCCAGTGGGAGGGTTATTTGTGTGCATAAAGACGTATTTGACTGATAGAGTCAGATATGGATTGGAAGGATCAGTCCTTGTGTTTGTGTCATAAATTGCCCTTGCAATATTCCAATCCCAGAACATTCCAACATAAGGAACAAGATTGATGTTTCCTCTGCCAGCCATGTTGGCCGCATAGTCCACAGATGAGCTAGTCCATGGACTGGGATCAATGAATGTCAATGCTGACGGATTGGTTGAAAAGTCCTCAAACCAATGCGAAGGATCACTCTCTGGAGGAGTTGATGTTGGGCCAACATCCTTGATACATTTGAAAAATCTCAGCCTGTTATTTTGATTCGAATCTCCAAGATTGGTTCTCTTAACCAAAAATTGTGATATCTGGGTATAAGCTTGAGTTGAATCCCATTCAGGCCTTCCTCTATAATTTCCATCTCCAGCCGCATGAAGCCAGTTTGACGCAAATCTCATGTGACCAGCTGGAAGGCTTCCCCCATTGGAGGAACAGTGGAGTATGCATTGGTTCTTTGTTCTTGTGTTGTCAGTGATTGCAGTTTTTTCTTGTTGCTGGCCAGCTGGAGAGCCTCCTCCAGATGGAATCGGAGTGATTGTGACTCCAGAATCAGTTCCTCCAAATACATCAGCAATAATTTCCTGTGACAGAGTAAATGTCGAGCTTGGTTTGTCATCAAAATAATAATCAGCAAAGACTCCTCCAAGGGCCGAAGGGAGGGCAACTTGGTTGATAACATCACTCATCAGGTCATGGACAGCAACTTCTTCAGCTGGAATCCAGTTGATTTGGAGATTTGGATTATCTGGAAGATTGTTTGTTTGTATGAAAAAGGCCACAGAGGGGGGGGATATTGGGCCATTCTTACCAGCTTCAATGACAAGATTGTTGAATCTGAGCTTTGGAGTTGTGAAGATATCCTGTCTTGAACATGGAGTCTCTTTGGTGACGTATGCTATTGACAACAAAGGCACACTGATAACTTCTCCAACCTCATCATCTTCTTGGATTGATGCCTCTCCAAGCTGAGCTCTGAAAGGAATAGAGGAATATGTCACTCCATTGATTATCTGAGTCATCTGGATTTCAATCAGATAATTTGATTTGGCATAGCTATCGAAAAGATTTGGAGATGATGGATCCCTGATAAAAGTTCCAAAGGTATCAATCTGTAATTTGAGCTCTCCAGAATTGGTTTGCATAATACCCTCGTTAGTCCATTCCAGTCTCTCAAACCATGGCATCATATCGCCAGCGATTACTTTACCCTTGGTTACAGCTGCATTGTTTCGAAATATTTGATTTCTGTCAAGCAAAGTGATTGACAGTGGAGTTGGAAGGCTCATGGAGGCGTTGTCAGAGTTCCTCCCTTGGATAAATCAACGGAGAAATCAAAGATTTGATTCTGTTTGCCAACAAATCCAAAGTGTATCTTGTCAATAGACATTCCCTGAGTCGAGGTTGGATCAAAAGTTAGAATATCAGCATTTGGAATGTATAGTCCAACATTACCATAAAAGAAATTTGTTGAATCAAGCTGTAACTGATTCTTGAATCCATAGAGTTTTTTCATGTCTGCGTTTGGATTTGATGGAGTAAAACCTTCCTGATTCTTGAAATTGCCATAAAGTGTGAATCGTTCTCCCTTGGCCCCATTGTCTATCTTTCTGATGAATCTTGTTCCTGAAATGTTTGGAGAAGGCTGATTGACTATGTTATTCTCAGAATCAAAATCAACTCCTTCAAGCATATTGTCAGGGTAAGTAAAAAACAACACATTGGCCACTTGAGTTGGATCAGCCAAGAGTTGTGCAACTGTCAACCCAGCATTGGAAGGCCTTCTGATGTAGATTGCCGAGTCTGCCATTGTTATTGACCTCGATACAAAGCGATATATTTCATATAATCATTTCTCCCAGCCTTTGTATTTGAGGATTCTGGGGTTCCCTGTCTGACAAGAGGGCCAGCATCCGGAGTAAAAAACACATCTCCAGAACTTGCATCAATGGCCTGTTGGATTGATGGAATAGAAACAACAGCATCCTTGATCATCTTTCGAATATCAAGCAAGCCTCCAGCCTCAAACTCTTTCTCAATGGTTTGAACAAGTTTCTCGTACACTTCAGGCGCAAAGAGTATGAGAGAACCGATTGCACTTGATTGAAGTAAAGAGACAAGCTCTCCCATGACAAATGATTTAGGATCCAATACAAGTTTGGCATAATCCTCCTTGGAAAGATTGTCAAAATTCTTACTAAAACCTAATTGCTTGAGTAAATCATCCTCAACTTCTTTTTTGAATTTGGTTCGTGATGACTGTTGGGATGATTGGCCAGACAGTGGAGCTCTTCCAGCTGCAAGAGGTTTCTGGCCAGTTGGCAAGCCAAGGGGATTGATATACTGACCAGCTCCAACCTTGGGGCCAGCCATATTCTTTGGAAGGGTTCCATGAGAACTCTGAGGAATGTTGATTGGAGCTAGTCCGGCAGCTAGTTTCTTTCTTGATTGATTTACCTTCTTTTGGATGTCATCAAGTTTCTTGGCCTTCTTTGCCTCTCTTTCCAGCCACTCTGGATCAATAAGGCGCAGATCAACAGGTTCCTCGATATCGTCTGGCATAGTCTATCTTCGCATTATGTGATTGATCCATTTAACAGTCTCGGTATTGAGCCTCTCCTGACAAACTTTTCTTTTCTCTTTGATCGTATCTGAGATAAATCTTCCAGCTGGTTTCCTTGGTATCTTGACCTTTCTTCGAAATACTGGAGAGCCATCTTCTCCCAAAAACTTGAGATGTGGATTAGGCCTGTTCTTCTTTGCTGTGATGTCATACTGTTTTCTTCCCCTCTCAATCATGACGGCAACTGGAAAACCCTTTTCAGACACATAATCAGACTTGACATAAAATTCAATAGCTCTTCCTCTGGCCCCAAATGATACAGCCTTAGAAAGAAGATATGTCCTCTCAACAATTTTCTTGGATATTCCAGCCGCTTCCATCTTTCTTTGAATGGTATCAATTATCTCCTCGTTGATGATCTTGGTTGCAGTAAAGACGGCAAATCCTGAATATTGAAGTTTTACCTGTGCAACTCTGAGCCTGATGTCAGATTTTTGAGGTACATTGAGAATGAGATAATCCTTCTTTGAGAGAACTATATTTGCCATTAGCTGGATTCTTGCAACATATTTGTAAATGCAATTACTCTTCCATGGACTGGAACAGTAACAACATCACCTTGAACTCTCACAGTTCCTATCTTCTGGATGTCCAAGGTGACTCTGAGATTGACATAAGGAGTAGAGCCTCCATTCTTTGTCTTGAACTTGCCAACATAGGTTCCAGTTACTCTGTTCTTCAAAATCTCTTTCTGATAAATCCAATAAGAAATTGTCTTGGTATTTGTTGGAGGAGATACAGTGTCAGCCTCATCATTGGTGAGGATGATTTCCATGTCAAACTCGTGATTCTGACCAGCTCTGACCAAGGCAAGATTGCCTCCCACATCATATCTGTCAGTATCTAGCCAATCCCATTCGATGTCAAGAGTCTGCAAGGTATTGAATTTGTAAAAGTTGGAACCTTCTTGTAACTGGATAAAACCATCAAAACCCTCAGCACGATCCGCTATTTGGTTGATGTCAATATTTCCCATTGATTCTCAATCTCTGTCTAATTATTAAAATCTTTATCCAGAGACAATTTCGATATGCATAATCACAGTCTCAAGATTGTCATATCTTACGCTGTATTTCTGGCTCATTGGTATTGCCTGAAGAGTTCGAGTGTTTGATCCCTCATGCATCACGACAGTTACAGCATTCTTGGCCAAGATGTATGCCGCAATAGCATCAAAATTGGACTTTCTATATTCAACTTCCAAGAACTTTGCCCCATAGGTTGCCTCTGGAATTGGAACAGTTGTTCCAGCAACATCAGGCCTTCTCGTTGAATTTCTTCCCTCATCTCCATCTTGGGAGAGGACTTGCATTCCAGTAACGGAACCGATGTCAACTGTGATATAAGCTCCAATGAGGCCTTGGCCTGTCTCGGACTGGATATCCTCTGGAGTTACATCAAGATAAGAATGGACATGGTAAAAGGGATCCTGTTCATAGTCAAACTGACTCCAGTTGAAAATTTCCCTGAAGAGTTTTGTTCCGGCCAGTTGTTGAGCTTCAAGTGTTGACCTGATTACATCCTGAATGCTTTTGGCAGTTGCAATCTCATCAGATGCAGAGCCGGAAACTGGAGAATAAAGATGGCATCTGAAAACTTGCTTGATGTCCTTGAGTTTGTAATCCTTGTTAATCTGCTCTGGAGAGAGCTGTTCAATGTCAACTCTGATGGCCCTTGGCCATCTTCCTTTTACCAGCTTGAAATCATTGATTCGAACTGTGACTGGATAGGTTGCAGCTACAAGAAAGGCCTTGATCTGTGCGTTTGTTACGGTCATGCGTATTACTGAGCCTTAGTGATACTTAACTGTCTTGATGGGATCTCTCTTCTGAGTATTGATTCGATTTCTCTTGAAACCTTCTCTGAGTTTCCAGAGGTTCCACAGGCATAGTAAATATCCAAGATTAGTTCATCATCTAAAGAAAAAGAGATAGGATGGCGATGTTGGTTCTTCATATCTAACTCATGTCAGCGTTGCCTTTCTTGGCTCTGTCTGATTCTGTGTTGAATATGCTGTTACCTTGTTGCTCTTTGTTGGCTAGCTCTTGGACAGTATGTTCGAAGAAATCTTTCTTGTTTGGAATTTCTACAATTCTGGATCCATAATTATAGACAAAATACATCTTTGTAATGCCCACGCTTGTTGTGCCTATAAGCGAAGCATACTTTTTGGCCATCTCCTTGTCATCCGCTTTGTGCAAGTAGAGATATGTCTTTCTTGCATTTACTGGAGTTCTGACCTCAACATATTTGCCTTTTTCATAGTCAAATATTGACTCAACTATTTCATCAGCTTCTTCATCGACTCTCTCTCCAAACTTTGGTTTCTTGTGATCGAGTTGGAATTTCTTTCCCTTGATGTATTTGATTTCTCTTCCAATGTATAGCTCATCTTCTTTCTTGTTGCCATAATCATTGGGGCCATACATTCTGACAACGAATGCATAAAAGAACTCTCCATCATCCCTCAACTCTTTCCAAAGTCTTAGAGCTCGCCATTGTTCTCCCCATTTAAAGTCCTCTGGGAGTGGACTGATTGCTTCCTCGATTTGAAGTGGCATCTATCAAAGTATTTGTTAAATGGTTTATTAAATTATCGGTAACGAAAAAGATGTTAATTGTCAATAGTTTTCACTGAGTTGAAAATTCAAAAAAAGAGAAAAGAGAGGGAAGTTTATGCTGGGGCCACTGGCGTTGTTGCGCCTGTCATCCTTCTTCCAGTGTTTGTGTTGATGATTGCTGACAAGTGGAAATCAAAGATTCCGTAAATCTCGGAACCTGAAATTTCTTCACGCTTGCTAGCGACTCTTGTTGGGCCTTGGAACAAAGCGCAACAGGTTTCATCACCTACGTCTAAGACGTAAGCAACACCTTGAGGGATGAAGTAGTCTTGAGCTAGGCCCACTCCAGCCAAACCCTTTATTGGTCTGAGAGCTGGTTCCCATGAGGGATCTGGGGCTGGCTCGAAGAGTCCTCTGACGTATGAGTTTGACTCATAGTCTGTGTATGATACAGAGTGCATACCCATTCTGTTGAATGTGCCTCCGATTCCAGTTGCTTCGATTGAAGAGGTGATGACTCTTGCAATATCCTTCTTTGGATTGATTGTAGAGTGATCAGTGTTTGAGGTGAATGCGCCCCAATCTCCAAGAGCTGCAACTGAAGTCAAGCCATTTTCTAGGGTTTGAACTATGTCATAGCTGACTCTTTGATCTACTTTGGTTGATGCCACTGTGATTGAGTCCTGAAGTGGATTGTGTATGTTCTTGAGCATCGCTTCCTCGGAAATTTCGAAGATAAGACCGTACTTCTTAGCCTCGAAGTGAGCTCTGGAATACCTTACCTCTTTCGGGAAAGGCAACTGGAGTTCTCCGATTTCAACCATGCCAGAATATTTCTTGATTGTATCGATGTCGATAACCAAGTTTGGCACAGCTATCTCTTGTGCGAGATATCGAGCTGCATACTTTCTTTCTTTAAGCCCGTAGAGCTTTGGAAAGACATTCAGGATGTTAACCACTGAGTTAGCTCCAGAGGTGAGAGCTGCCATCTTCTGTCTGCCTCCGGCAAGATAGTTGTCTCTAAATTCGAGATACATTTGATGAAATTGTTCATCAATGTAAGGCGATTTCATGTCAAGACCTGAGAAATCAAGTCCGTCAAGAGATGCCTTTCTCATCATAGAGATATTTGCAACTCTTATCTTTGGATCAAAGACAGGGAAGAAATCTCCCTTGAAGCCATACTCTGGCTCTGCGATTCCAGCATATACGAGTTTATCAGTTGGGTTTAACCAAAACTGATATCCATTGTTTAGATGGTTGTTTGTCATTACTTGTTCGGTTACTTCTGTCATGTCTAACCCAAGTCCTCCAACTCGATTATGACAACATCTCCAGATGTTGCATTGAGGAGAGGTTTCTGGCCCCCACTTAATGTTTCAGTGTATGGAGTTGTTGAGCTTCTACTGAATACAGCTCCTTCTTCTGAAAGATATCTTCCATAGATTAGGTCTGCGTCATCAGTTCCGGCTATGAACTTTGTCACTTTGCCGTCTGTGCCAGATATTTTGACGTAGTCGTTTGTTTCCAAGTCAGATGTCGTAAAGACAGTGACTCTTTGACGAGGGCCCACGCCTCCTATGGTTTTACTTCCAGATGATCCTCCGGAGTTATCAATCGATTCGATTGGTACGAAGGGGGCATTTCCGGCTCTGTTGCTAGTTGTTGCAAGAGTTACAACTCCGGCAATAACGACACAACATTGACCAGCTGCCAAGTTCTGAGCTGCCATTGGCAGATAGAAAACTTCTGGAGGGATTGACATGGTCATTCCGATAACAAGTGCTTGATATGGGTTTGTCATGTTTTTTCTCCTATATGTCCGTTAAGTCAGCTGGGCCTTTGGCCGTTCTCTGACTTGAAACTCCAGTAAAGATATTTTCTTTGGCTGGGTTGATTGTTTGCAAGTAGTTGCTTTTCTGACTTGCAAGTTTTTGAGAGCTGACGGCTGTTTTAGCTCCTTCGAGTTTGGCTGTGAGTATGTTAAGAGGTTCGGTTGATGCCAAAAATTCTGTTTCCTTGGCCTTTCTCATTGAGAGAGGGAACAAAGAAGAATATTCCTTGGCCATCGAAGCCTTTTTCATGGCATCTCTTTCAGCCATGAGTGAGGCAACTTGTTCTCTTAGTTTATCACCTGATGGATCTCCGGCACTCTTGCCATAGGCTGTCTTTCGATCAACCTTTGGCTCGTGGCCTTCTTCCAATCCTAACTCTGGAGTGCTAGCGACTTTGGGTTTGCCATCTTCTCCCATTTGTGGAGTTTCTGGCTCTGCCATATCATCATCTCCACTGGCTGGAACTCCTTCAGCGACTTTCTTTATCTCTGAGGATAAACCCATCAAGTTATTGTTGACTCCGGTAAGAATCTCTTTCACTTGATCTGGGCTGAGGCTTCCTTGGCCAGCTTCGATATCAGCTGCCATCTTTTGGATCTCGCTTGCGTATTTACTGACAGACATTGAAGCTGTCAGTAATTGTGTTTTTAGCTGAGTCATGGTTATTGCTTGAAAATCTCTTTTTGACTTATTTAAAGTGAGAGAAATAATTTATTAAATTCTTACAAGGAGTTTCTGAGTCTCTGGGGAAATGATTCAGATGTATCTCCAGCATCCTTTTTCTTCTTCTTTTTGTTGTCTGTCATCTGGAGAAGGTTGACAACTTGAGTGTCAGAGATATCCCCAGAGTCAAGGGCCGCAATCTTGTTATTTGATTCCTTGATCGCATCCAAAACCCTTCCAACTCTGCAAGGGGAGAATTGCTTCAAGGTCACTTCTGAGGCTGACCTGAGTTGATGTTCGCAGACTCCTCCATAATCTCCGTTACAAGTTCCCTTCAAGAGTGCAATATTGCCATACGCTGGCCTTTGGTCAAGTCCGGCCAAGTGAAGAGCTGTCCAAGATTCGATATTATCATCCGGCTCATGTGGATTCATCTTGTAGATTGCTGGGGATGTAAATGGGGGCCATGGAACATGGGCATACTTGGGGCTTTTTGTGACATCTGCCCTCCAGATTTCATCCTTTTTGTAAACCTTGACAATCTTTCCAATGGCAAACTTGTTTTGGAATCTCTTGATTAGGTTGATATCATTTACGTCATACGTGCCAATAGATGCAATCCCCAAGACTGGAAAATGCTCAGTGGAGGGATGGTCATACACCTTGCCATAAGGTGAGCCTTCGATATAATCTGAAGTTGTGATGACAAATGGCATTCCAACAAAGGACTCGATATTCTTTGGAATTGATTCCTCGGTAACTCCCCAGCCTCTTCCATTGACTTCATCTCCAGCCAACAGGAAATATGTTGCGTGCTGGCCTTGGCTGTCAGATGATTCCAATTCAAGTGATGCAAACCTGAAGAACTGATGACCTTGAGAAGCTTGTCTGAAAGCGTGCTGGCCATGCATGGCCTCTTCCTGATGCTGGAGTAATTCTGATTTTGTATATCCACGATATCCACAGTCAACACATGGAAACTGTGGCAAGTCTCGCATTACAGCAATCTTGCTTTTTGAATTTGGCTGGGATTGTTCAGCTGGCCTCTCGTCAAGAATTTCATCAATCTGTTTTCTTTCCTTGGGAAGTAACTCATCATAAGACTTGGAACACATTGGCAAGCTGTCAAACATCTGATGAGGATCTATCATGTGCATTCTCTGGGAGATATTATATGCATCCCATTTGGTTTTTGCTGTCTTGTTGACATTGATTCCAAGAATCTTTGATGTATCTTCGAGCTGATGTCTGAAAGCATATCCAACCTTTACAACAATAAATTCATCATCTGTCATGTCCTTGATTTCTTTCTTGCAGAGTTCAAGTGAGATGGCATCTTCCAACCTGTTTGGATCGATTGCGTGCTGTCTCTTGGAGATATTCATTTCAGAGTACCAATCAATAACATCCTGATCAGTGGAAACTTTTGCAGCTGCAATCTTTAACAGGCTTCCAAACTTTGTCTGTGTTTTGTCTGTTTTATCTTGCCACTTGTTGCAACATCCTTCCTTCCCATCGACTGGAATTGATAATCCAATATTGTCAAGATTGCAGACGTTGGGGCCTTGGAACCAAATGCAAGTTTGGCATTCCTTCGGAGTTGGCCCCTTGACATATCCCACAGATTCAGGACTGATCTTCTCCTTGGCCTCTTTTATCTTGCCAACCTGTCCATGGAATGGAGCTTTATTCATGCTCTGTCGAAGTAATGAGAATTTTGCTGAGAGTAAAGAACTGGCAAGTTTCATATCAAATTTAGAATCAGTGTTGCCTCCCTTGTTCTTGATGTAATGTGCCAAGGCATAGGGATTGTCAACTTCAGGCTTGTTCTTTAGTGATTTCACTAACTCCTCGTATGATTTGGCCATCTTTGCATTTTTATTATTGTAACCCTCGAATATAACATCTCCTAACGGAGAATATTTATCCATGATTTTCTTTGCCTCAGAGCTTTTGAGTGCATTTCCATAAGTCAGATTTGGGATGTTGTGAACAAGCACGTTAATTTTTAAATTCTTTGGAACCTTGGTACTGGCTGGAACCCTGACCTCTGTTTCATGGGCAAATCCTGAAGTCTTTTCAGAATCAATCGAGTCCTTGCTTTCAACATCACTTCTGGGAAACGGAGAATATCTCACAGGATGC
>Ga0134126_10000615_pt1 | contig 44979 bp, 83 predicted proteins | sample KB31752_FD_96881 | JGI IMG/M metagenome (GOLD analysis project Ga0134126, IMG submission 96881) | Terrestrial soil microbial communities with excess Nitrogen fertilizer from Kellogg Biological Station, Michigan, USA - KB3-175-2 | ecosystem: Environmental > Terrestrial > Soil > Unclassified ...
ACGCGGAAGACGGTGGCTTTGGAGAGGTCGAGTTTCGTTTTCGCCGTCGTCGCTTTGAGCGATTCTTCTTTGAAGCCTTCGAGGTCGGTCAGCGTCTTGGCCGTGATCGCCGCCATGATCTGATCGCCTTTTTCGACCGTCCGGGCGCTGGTGCCCTCCTGTTTGCGCGTGATCGTGAGCGTGCCCGAGCTGTTGGCCGTAACGCGGACGATCTCGGCGTTCGTAGACAGCGGGCTCGCGCCTGCGGGCCAGACGACGGCGTTGAAGGGCACAGCCGGGAAGACGGTCCCCGAGGCCACCACCATCGACGTGCCTGTCGTGGCAGGGCTCGGCGCTGTGCTCACCGTCGAGTAGGCGAAGTTGGCTACGGCGTCCATATGGGCTCCTTAGCGGGGAATGACCGAGTAGCGCGGCGTCACGAATACGGCGGCAGTGAAGGCGTCGCCGATCGTCGTCTGATCGGCCTCTTCCAGGTCGTTGCGGTCGGCCTTGACGAGAATCCGGCTGGTGCGGTTGGCCGAGCCGTCCTGGGGGACAAAGAAGCGAGCGCCGCGGTACTGGGGCACCGGGCCGTCGTAGGTGCCGGTGCTGTCCTGGGCGAGCGTGCCGTCAGAGCGGGCTTCCATCACCCGCGAGGGCGCTACGCAGTAGGGGACAGCGCCGAGTTTGGCTACATGCACGCTCGTAAACCTGCGCGGTTGGGTGCCTATTCCCCCTTTGGCCTGGTCGTGGATGCCGCCCTTACCCGACGCGAGAGCGCCGCCTGTGACCAGCGATGGGTGCGATCCTGCCAGCGAGAACGGCGCTCCTGCGAGTTGGCCCTGGGTGCTGATCTGACCGTCGGGAGAAGCCACTGCGCTGATCGAGAAGGGGTACTGTTCGATCGCGTTGAGGCTGAGGGCGATGGACGTTTCGTTGAGGTAGGTGTTGATCCCTGCCACCTTCACGCCGAGCACGACCCGAAGCGGTTCTCCCCCGCCGGCGGCTTGGCAGAGCACGAACGCGAGGTTTTCTTTGTTGGTCCAGCTCAGAACCGCACCGAAGTACGCTCCGAGGTTGCAGAAGCGCCCCTGTATGAAGATCGCTGAGTTCGCCAGCGATGAGCCGATCACGCCGTAGCGCGCTTCGCTGTCGGTCGTCGTGGATCGACTGACTTCTTCTTTGGTCACGGCCCAGTCGGTCGTCGCGCCCGACGTGGCCCATGCCCCGCCGATCGCCGCGAGGCGTCCGTTGAGGCTGCCGGAGAGCGTCCCAGTCGTGAAGTTGTCGAAAGCCGAGGCTGTCCCCGGTTCGGTAGCCGTGACACCCCGAGCCTTGCCGTAACCCTCGAGCACGGGTATCAGGACGATGTAATCGACGTGCAGGACATCGACCGCCGCGCCAGCTGAGCTGTACGCTTCGATTCGCCCGGACCACTTCTGCGTTCCCGCTTGCGCCGGGGTGATCGACACAGTCCCTAGATCGACCTCTACGAAGGAGCCGACAAGGTTGGGTGTCTGCCACTGGTTTGCTCTGAACGGGCCGCTGCCGTCCTGCCATGAGAGACGCAGGTGGATGTTCTGGGCGAGGCTGCCGACGTTGAGTTCGGAGTAGACGCGCGCCTTGATCCGATAGGTGCCGACGTGCCCCAGGTTGCCCGTCGAGCAGCAGATCGTCGGTTCGGTGATGAGCGTCGTGGCGATCGTGCCTTTGGTCGCGCCTGCGCGTTTGTAAGCGCCGAGTGAGTTCAGGGCCGTAGACTGCGCACCGCCTTCGGGCGTCATGTCTTCGGAGTCGAGGATCAGGCTCGTGGCGGCGTTGTAGTAGCGGTTCTCCAGCCCCCACTCCACGAACCTGCGCCCTATCGCCGCGGTGTCTTTGACAACCAGCCTGCCCTCTGCCGGGATGTCGCCTTCGACCGTGGGGACGGTCAACGTGACGACCGAGAGGCCCGTTTCGATCGATTTCGCAGCTGCTGCTTCGACCTCTGCGCCGTAGCCGAAGGGCTTGCAGGTCATTGAGATGTTGACCTTGATCGAGGCGGCGAAGTAGCCCGCGTCCGCGCCTTCCATCACGATCGGAATGCCGGTCACTTCCCCGGTGAGGACGTAGAGCGTGATTTTCTTCGTGGAGTTGGCGGGCGTCCATTCGAGCGGGATGCCGCCGGGGTTCTTCTCGGCCTCCTGGAGCTGGTCTACGAGTTCGCCGACCTTGGCCAGCGCTTCGTTCATCGTCGGGCGCGTGACGCGGACGGTGGCTGTGACGACGCGGTTTTCGTAGAGCGGGGTGCGGATCAGGCGCGAGCCGTCCGAGTCTGCCCCCTGCGCCCACTCGGGCTTCTTCTTCGGCGGGGTGAGGTCGACGGCTTCGGTGACGTAGGCGCCGGCTTCGTTGTTCAGTTCTAGGCCGTTGAGGGTCAGGCCCTCCTGGATCGCCATCAGTAGCTCGCCGCGGTTCCGGCGCCTGCGGTGAGCTGACGACCCTTGTAGCCGACGCCGGCGATCTGGCCCGAGATCACGTCGGCGAGCGACTTCAGCAGCGAGGCTGACTCGACGGCGCTGACGCCCGATGCGATCTGTGAGAATTCCTTCAGCACCTTGGCCGATTCTTCGAGCGCCTTGGTGTGGGCTTCGAGCGCGTTCGTCGCGTTGGTGACGGCCTGGGCGAATTCGCGCAGGTCGCCGAGTACCTGCAGGCGTCCTTCTTCGGAGAGGGCACCGAAGCCGCCGGCGAGGGCGCGGTTGGCGTTGGCGATCTTCTCGGCCTTGCCCTGGTCTTCTGACTTCAGCCCCGCTCTGACTTCGGCGTCTACTTTGGCGTTCGCTGCCTGGTAGGAGGAGAGGTCGCCTGCCTGCTGGTTGGCGGCGGCTTCTGCGATTTCTGCCGGGAGCGCGACGTTGAGCGTGTGTTCGGCTTCGAGGATCGCGGTTTCGGTCGAGGCGATCGTGCCGCCGAGTTCCTTCGCGTCGTTCTGGGCCTGTTTGACCTTGGCGTCGAATTCAGCGGCCTTGTGCAGCGCTTCCTTCTTCGCCCCTCCGTGCTGGTGGCGGGCGAGCTTCAGGTAGGAGTCGCGGACCTTGGCCCAGTTCTTCGCTTCGGCGCGTATCGCCCGCAGCTCGCGTTCGTAGTACTTCTTCTGCGTCTGGGCGGTGAGGACAGCCTGCGTGTCCCGCGCTCGAGCGGCGCTCTGGCCGCCTGCGGTCGTGAGGTCGGGTTTGTCGAGCGCCCATTTGGTCTGACGGGCCTGGAGGAAGGCTCCGACGCTCGTAGCAGCTTCGCCGTAGTGTTCGCGCATCGCGTGGGCTTCGCCAGCGCCCTGGACCCCGACATGCAGGCCCATGCGCTGAGCGGCGGTGAGGATCAGCTTTTCGGCCCGTTCCTGCGCCCGCTTGACGGCGTTTTCGATGCGTTCGTTGATCTTGCCGCTTTCGCCTTCGCGGATCACCGAGCCTGCCCCGCCTGAGCGATAGATCGGCGTGGCGTAGGTGCCTTCGCCTGCTTTGCGGTGGATGACTTCGACCTTGCCACCCGACGTATTGCCCTCAATCGTCGTCACCTTGTCCCCGTGGACCGACTGCACGAAGCCGACGTGCGAGTCGCCGAACATCATCAGGTCGCCGACGTGCGGGGTGTGGCCGACGCCCTTCTTGTAGCCGTGCGTGCCAGCTTCGGCCCATTCGCGGATCGTGGCCACCGAGGCTGTGCGGACCGCCTTGTTGGCTCCGCCCATCATCGCGGCCGTGGTGGCGAACTCAGCGCACCATGCAGCGGCTCGGGTGTGGAATTCCTTCTGCAGCGCGTCGAGTTCGGGGCCGGTGTTTTTGCCCGTTGACTCGCGGAACTTGCCGACGTGTTCTTCGGCCCATTTGTCGATGGCAGCGGTGTCCGGACCCTTGGCCTTTTCGTGGCTCGGGAGTGTGCCCTTGCCTTCGAGGGCGGCGGCGTGCTTTTCCATCGCTTTGGTATGCGCCTTGCCTACCCCAGCGAAGTGCGTGCCCCACGGCGAGGCGTTGATCAGTTCCTCGACCTTCTTGACCGAGGCGCCCGACTGGATGGCTTCAACAACCGCGTGATATTTCGGCCCGGAGAGCGTCTTCAGCGTCGCTTCGAGCCCCTGCCCCCAAGAGGTATATGCCTTTACACCGACGGAGTTAATGCCTCGAGCGCCGGGCAGATCCAGGGTCGTGTTTAGGGGGTTGAAGCGAGCGTCGTTGTTCCAGTTGCCGCCCTCCTGCTTCATCCAGGCTTCGAGGGCTGCCCTGCTGCTGCCTCCGGTGGGGGCTCCGATGGAGAGGAGTACCGTTTCGGCGAACTTACGCGGCGATACGTTCCCGCTCAGGCCACCCATTTGCTGCGCCTGCTTGACCCACGCGCCGCCGCCCTTGCCCGGACTCCATCCTTCCCGTTCGTTTTCGTCTTCTTCCTTCTTACTCGGGCGCCCGGCGAAGGCCCATTCGTCCTGGCTTAGGTGGCCGACCTTTTCGATGGCGGGGATGAGGCCGAAGCTGATCGCCGACGTGAATTCGTTGACGTTTTCGATCATTTCGTTGAGCCTGTCGACAACGAAGTTGGCGACGGCTTCGGCGGCCTTTTCGATGGCGGCCATGTCCCGTTCCCAGTGCTGGCTCAGCTCGAAGGCGGCGGCGGCGAGTATGACGAGGGTCGCACCGATCCCGGTGGTTATCAGCGCCGCCTTCACCGTGTCCGACGCCGCCACGCTAGAGGCCGCTATTGCGGCGTTATCAGTCTCAACCGCCGCTGCCGTAATCCCCATCCGAACCGCGAGAACTTTGGCCGCTTCGACCATCGTTTTGATGCCGCCAACGAATTTGGCGACCTTGCCTACGGCGAAGTCCACCACGGCGGCGGCGAGGACGGTGGTGATGACACCTGCGAGCAGTTTGGCTGCCGTCTTGTGCTTGTCGAGCCAGTCGATCCCGTCGCGCAGGGCTTCGACCATTTTCTTCAGCACTGGAATTACTTTGTCGCCAATCGAGGCGGCTGCGTTTTCCATAGCCGCCCGCGCCTGTTTGGCTTGCCCGGATAGCGTTTTGTGCTCCTGCGCGGCGGCTTTGGCGGTGGTGCCGGTCTGCCCTACTCGTTTCGTCCATTCGTCAAACGCCTGCGGCCCCTGGTGGATGACTTCAAGCATCTGCTTGGCGGCGTTCTTGCCGAACAGGAGCGACGCCGCCTGGATCTGCGAGCCCTGGTTGAGTTTGCCGAACGCCGGCTGCATCTGTTCGATGACGGAGCGCAGGCCGACGAACTGCCCCTTTGAGTTGAAGACGTGGACGCCGAGGTCTTTGAGCGTCTGTTCGACAGGCTTGGTTTTGCTCAGGAGGGTTCCGAAGACACCACCGAGGGCGCCCATCGTCAGGCGCCCAGCGACACCCTGCTTGGCGAGCTCGCCCATCAGGGCTGCCGTCTCCGTCACCGAGGGCGCAAGGGCGCCGAGCCTGCCTCGCGCTTTGTCGAGGGTGGTGGTGAATTCTGCGACCGTCGTGCCGGTGGCTTTGGAGGCGTTGAAGAGGATGTCGGAGGCTTTGCCCGCTTCTTCGGCGCCCAGGCTGTAGGTCAGCATGACTTTGCCGAGGGCTTCGGTGGTTTCCTTCAGGTCACCGCCGGTGGCGTCGGTGAGATCCAGCGCCGCCGCCATCACTTTCATCGACTCGCCGGCGTTCAGCGCCCGCCCTTCGATCGTCTTCATCTCACCCGCGATACCGGCGAAGGCTTCGCCGATCTTCGCGCCCGAGAATTCGACGGTGCTGGGGAATTTGCGAAAGGCGTCCTCGATTTTCTTGCCAGCCTCGGTGGTAATGCCGCTGGCCTTGGCAATAGCCACGCCCGCGTCTTCGACGTGCATCGCCATGGCAACGCTTCCGCCGATGACCGCTCCGGTCGCCACCGTGCCCCATTTGGCGAAGGCCGCGTTGCTCTTGGACACCGAGGCAATAGCCTTGTCGTGGGCTGCCGCAACCTTTGCGGCGGCGGCCTCCTGAGCGGCTGCGCCCGACTTCGCTGATGCGGCGATCTTCGCCTGCGCATCCTCGGTCGCCCTCGCGGCGACGGCAGCTGCGCGCTCGACCGAGGCTGCGTTCCCTAGGAAGACGACCTCTGCTGTACGGGCCATGCCTACCCCAATCCGCCCGCTTGGGCCTTCGCTTCTATGTAGGCTCGGGCCTTTTCAAACCCCCCGTAGGTGAGCTTGTGCCAGTCCCACTCCTGAATGCCTAGGTGGTCGGCGTACTCTGGGCTCCACTGCGGGATTTGCCCTTGGCCGGCGCGGAATCGTTCCCGCCGGCCGCCTGAGGGTCGGCCTTCTTCTCCTCCTCCTCGGCCTGCTTCTGGAACGCCTCGATAAAGAGGCCGTACTTCAGCTTGCGGGCCTTGGCGAGCACTTCATCGGTGTCCATCTCCTCATGCGCCCTCTGGACACCCACGGCGACGACGCCGGTGATCTGGCGAGGCTCGAGGAAGTTGTATTCGCGGATGTCGGCGAGGCCGAAATGCCCTTGCAGGAACTCCAACTCGCCGAGCGTCAGCTCACTCGGGTCGACCTCGACGGCATACTGCTTGCCGTCGATCTTAACCTTCAGTCCAGCCATGCATCCCCCTTCGTTGTGTAGGCTCTCCGCCGATGAACTGGCGGAGCATCCTGATCGTGGTCGCCGTCGTCGCCCTGATCGGCTTCTATCTGCATGGCACCTTCGACCGCGTGTTGTACGGAGTCGGGCTCAACTTCAACGAATGCGCCCGCAACGGCTTCGGAGCGACGTTCTGTGGCAAGGAACTAGACGAGTACCGCGAACGGGTCCAGGGCGTGCAGGAACGGCTAAGAGCGCTCCAGCGGCACTAGCCAGCCTCGAACTCCCGCACGATGAAGTCGAGCAGCTCCTCCATCTCGGCTTCTATGACCGCAGCGTTCGATGCCACGGCCCTGTTCATCCAGTGAGAGGCCTTTGCGGCCTTGACGTGCGGGCCACGCGCGGCCCAGCCCGCTTTCGGGCCTCCACCGACGTTCTGCACTCCTCCGTGCGGGGCGGTCGAGTAGACCGACGCCGAGCGGGCGGTGACCGACACCTTCACCGAGTCCTCTAGTCGCGGTTTGCCCGGCCTTGCGTTCTTGGTGTCGTGCGTGACGAACTGCGGCGCTGCGCGAGCGACGGCCTCGCCCATCTCTCGTAGGCGCTGCTGGAGCTCGTATTGCAGCCCGAAGTTGCCGCGACCGCCTTCGATGCGCCTGAGCGCCGCGTTCAGCTCCGTGAAGCCGTGGACCGCGACGCCTTGGTCGGCGACGGCATACTTCGCCATCGGCTACAAAGCCACGTCGGTCGAGACGTAGGTCGCCGTGCAGGGCGGCGCCGAGGTGTTGTCTTCGACCATCAGCGGGATCGTCTGCGTGAGCGCGCCCAGGTCTTTGATGTTCGGCGTGTCGCCTTCGAAGCGGGCGAACGGAAAGACGAATTTGAGTTCGAATTTGGTCACGTCGGTCGTCATTTTGTTGCCGACGAACGCGACTTCGACTTCCTTGGCTTCGCCTTTTTCGAAGAATTTGTAGAGGGTCTGATCGGTGTAGTCAACTTCGAGGTCGATTTTGATGCTGTTGAAGGCGTTCGTGAGCGGCTGTAGCCGGGTGGCCGAGCCGAGTGCAAACCGGCTGCCGTCGGTGGGCTTCGCGAACGTCAGTTTCACGGATTTGGCGAATTTCTGTTCGACGCTGTTGATCTTCAGGATCGCCTGGATGAAGTTGAAGTTTTCCAGGCCCGCGGGGTAGGTCACCGTCCCGATCGTCTGTTCGGAGTTCTCGTCCTTCGCCTGGATCGCGGCCTGGGCGGTAAGGAACCCGCCAGTCGCCATGTCGAACGTCAGCGAGTCGAAAATCGCTCCCGGGTAGCAGTAGGAGTCGACCGTGCCGCCTCCGACCTTCGGAGCGGCCTTCACGAACGTCATGCTCTTGTTGAACGGGTCGGTGGTCCCGATTTCGTGAACCTGCGTGTAGGTTTCGGTCAGCGTTTTGGTCGGCGTGACCGTTTTGCCGTGCAGCATGTTCAGGAACGGGCCGAAGCCCTTGTTCGCGACCTCGACGCCGAGGTTGCCGCCGGCGGTGCGAGTCGTTGCGACGGTGCGCGTGCCGGTTGCGAACGTGCGCCCCGCCTTGATGCCTGCCGAGCGCTGGAAGTTCTGCTGCCGGCCAAGCGTCTCGCCAGCTAGGAACTCCGACCATTTCGAGGGTGCGACAGAGGTGCCCCATGCCGACTCGATCGCGTAGCCGAGCGCACCTGAGATGCCAGTATTGCCTTCGAGTGGCATGCCTTACTCCTTCTCGCCCGAATCGGGCTTCGCGGCGGATGAGCTCGACTCCCAGTTGCCTGAGGCCTCGAGTTCCTTGATGTCGATCCCGTCCGGTATCTCTACGGACGAGCCTCGCTTTGCGATCGTGCCGTCCGGGAGGACTACCTCCGCGTGCGACCCGACGTAGATGCGCTTGGGCATCGATGACCTCCCGGTCGGTGGTTGACTAGATGCGGGCGACGACCTGGACCTCGAAGAGGACCGTGACCTTCCAGCCGTCGTTGCCGCCTACTGCTTTGGATTGAAAGCGTCCGGCGATGGCCCACTGGACCTGCGCTTCGAAGCCGAGTTTCGGTTCTTCGGCGATTGCCTTTTCGATGGCGAGAACGATCTCCCAGGTGCGGGCTTCCGTGCCTTCGCCGTCGGTGCCCTCGCGGAAGACCTCGACTTCGACGCCTACGGAGTAGTCCTCTTGGCGCTGGTGAGGAGTGGGACCGCCGACGTTCTTCCACTCGCGTTCGCCTCTGACGTCTCCGATGAAGACGTTTTCGGAGAGGTCGTAGTCCTCGTTGGGGCGGTTGCCCCAGACTTCCGTTTCGGCTTCGACAGCTCCCTCGAAGATTTCCTTCAGCCGTGCGATGACGGCCGGGACGGTGGAGACTCCGGCGCTCATGCCGAGGGGGTCGGCCTGACCCAGCGCTTCAGGCCCCAGACGACGGGCAGCGGCAGGTCATAGCCCACGGGCAGCGGTCCTTCGCCGAATTCGGTGAGGTTGGGCTGGCCTCCCTCGCGGCGCAGGTGAGCCCACGCCTCGACCGTGACCTTGGCCCAGTGTTCGATCTCGGTAGGGACGCTCGCCGTGCCCCAGTCGGCTTCCACGTCGATGCGGCGGGTGTGGAACGGCAGTCCTGCCGTCGGGACGGTAGTTGCGGAGGCAACGAACGCCGGTAGACCGACCAGCCGCACGCCGAAGAACGTCCCGTCGCGCTCGGGGAAGGGCCATTCGCGGAACTGGCCAGCTTCCAGTTTCGTGCCGCTTTCCACGTCGGGGTCGAGCGTGACTTCGCGCAGCACGCGGTACTCGTAGGGCTTCAGGTCCAACAGCTCGAAGCCGTCGCCGTTGGGCTCGAACTCGAAGCTGCGGACCTGTTTGTTCGTCGGCCCGAACTCGCGGTTGCAGTGCCGTGGGATGGCCTGCGACGCCCCCAGGATGAGGACTTCTAGATCCTCATCCTGGAGTTTGTCGCGGACCGACTTGCCCATGAACTGGCGCACCGAGTCGACGTCAACCAGTTCTGCGGCAGCCATGAGGCGTTAGCCCCTCTTGATGTGGACGACCGAAACCTTGCCGGTCGTGCCCGCAGTCCATTTGAGCTTCACCAGTCCACCTTCTGAGAGGTGGCGGGCCGACTCGATCAGGATGATCTGGAGCGTTTTTTCGGCCATTTTGACTTTCAGGGTGCCGAGCCCTTTGCGCAGCGCCGGAGGCGAGTCGCCTGCGGTGACTTCGCATTCCTTTTCCGCTGCGGTGGTGTGTTCGATGACCAGGAACGCCCGTTCCCAGTTGCCCCATTCGATGTTGTTGCCTTCCGTGGCGCTGATGGCGACAGGTTTGACGCCCGCCACTAGCGCGGCGGTGGGGGACAATTCGACGCCTTCGCCTGCTTTCACTTCGAGGACTTCTGATGCTTTGGTGAGTGTTGCAGCCATGTGATTTCCACCTCCTCGCTAGTTGTTTTCGATCAGGACTTTGACGAGCTGCGACGGGCGGACGACCTTGCCGCCGTAGACGTGCAGCCCCTTGATGGCTTCGGCGAACCGCTTCTCCGGCGAGTACGCTTCGACCTTTGAGATCTGCTCCGCGAACGTCCACGCGATCGGGTGCCCCGCGCAGCATTTGAATTTGGTCGAGGCTTCCGGCACGTCGTTGGACTGGTAGACCCGGAAGTTCGCGGCGTAGCCGACGAACCCGTTGGTCGCGGGAGGCATCCCGCCTTCCAACTGGGCGCGGTTCCCGGTCGTGCCGTAGCCCACGAACCTGATGTCCTTCTGGAGGTTCGCGACTGCGGCAGGCGGCAGGATGATGAACCGTTTGCCGTCGTCCGGGGTGTCCGTTTCGTCCAGCTTGACGCCGGCTTCCACGATGTTGTTGTAGACCGCTTCCGCTGTCGACCGTTTGAAGCTCGAGACTTCGCTTCCGGCCTGTTCCCAGCTTTTGGCGGTGAATTCGTCCGCTTTTTTGCGGAGCTTGTACGCGGCCCGGCGTGCGGCCTCTTCGAGCAGCGGCGTGTTCGCCTGTACCCGGTCGATGTTGTCCAGCTGGAAGTTGAAGTAGTCCTGCTGGTCGATCACCAACGTCTGCGCCGCATCAGTCAGGTTGTCCATCGTGATGTCGGTGTCCTTCGTGTACGAGCGGACTTCCGGGTCGCCGATGGAGATGATTTTCACCGAGTCCCCGGCTTCGCGGATGTCGCCCTCGTAGTCGCGCGAGATCACGTCCGGGCCGTTGTAGACCAGGAGCGTGTTCAACGCACGGAGGATCATTTTCGACCAAATTGTCGGCCGAGCGTTCTGGATGGACATGAGCGTCCATACCTCCTTGCGGTGTGGTTATGCAGTTGGCACGCCACGCCGCGGGAGGGCGGCGGGAGAAGCTACTGCGGTGATGTGCGGAGAACCGCCTGCACCTCCGCATACCTGGCGTCGAATTCGCTATCCGGAAGGGCTTCCACGTCCTCGATAGTGCGGAGCGGGGCCTTCCCGGGTGGCGGCTTCGGGCCGGTGTCGGGGGTTGCGGCGGGGGTGAGCACCTGTCCGATCTCCGGGGGTGCCTGCTGCTCTTTGGCGATTAGGTGCGGCGAGGACTCGGCGATCCGCGCAAGTGCGGCCTCCGTGAGCCCGTCGTCCTGACCGTCCTCTGGCGAGATGCGACCGATCACGTCGGTCGGGTCGAGGAACTTCGCCTTCGACGCGAGTCGCGTGATCCGCTGCTCGCGCTCGATCCGAGCGTTGTTTGCTTCGGCCTTCTGGAGGGCTTGCTCGCGCTGCTCAGCCAGCTCTTTCCATTTGCCCTGCTCGGCTTCGCGCTCCTCTTTGGCTTTCTTCTGCTCGGCCTCGAGCTTGCGCGATGCCTTCTCGGCCTCGGCCACACGGCGCCTGAGCGCTGCGGCCTCCTGCGCCGGCATCGTGACCGTCTCCGGCTGCTCGGGTACTGCGGGTGCGTCCGGTGTCGCCGCAGGGGCGTCTGCCTCTGCGGCGGGTGCGTCATCTGTCATTGGGTTTCCTTCCTTGCCAGGCGATTTGTCACCCGCAGCGACGCGGGACCATCTGGCGCTTGGTTGGCGTCCAACCCGGACGCGGGGCTTGCCCCGTTAGGGGCGCAAGATTGGGCCTTGACAGGCGTTACCGCGTTCGCTACTGTGCGTTACCAATGGCCCCACGAAAGCAAATAAATCTGCGCATCGAGGCTGACCTTTTGGAGCAGATCGAAAGGAGTCGGCGATCCGGAGCGCACGCGGGTATGGCTGAAATGTCCCGAGACAACTGGATACGCCTCGCCATCCACAATCTGCTACGCGACCTCAGCGCGACACCGCCCGAAACGGACGAGGACCGATATCGGAAGGCGGAGCAGCGCATGGCGAACGTCATCTCGGTGCTCGTCGAGGACAAGGAGCTTCCACTACGACCCGGCATGGCGGACCGACTGTTGGCGGCTACCAAATGGCGCCCACGCAATGCTCCGCGCTAGTTACCCATCCGTCTGTCCCCGCTGCCACTGGTCAATCTCGCCAGGCGATGAGATTGGTACACCCGACGATTCGGAGGAATGGCTATGCGCCGAATGCCTCAACGACGAGCCCGAGCGTGTCGACTACTTCGAGCACCTCTCATCGCCCGCGTGGCGCACGATCAGAGCGCAAGCGCTTATGCGTGCTGGTCGGCGCTGTCAGCTCTGCGCGTCTCAGCGCGGCTTGGAGGTTCATCACAACAGCTACGCCCACGTTGGCCGCGAGGCCCCTGAGGATCTCGTCGTGCTGTGCGGCGAGTGTCACGCAACCTTCCACGGAAAGCTGGCTGCCTAATGACGATAGAGTTCGTTGACTGTCCGTTCCACGATGCCCGCCATCCGGACATGATGATCGACACGGAGCTGGATGCCTTTTATTGCCTTGGCTGTCACGCCTCGGGCGACGCCCGCTTCCTCTTGGAGTTGATTGGGCGGGAACACATCCCGCCGCAGACACTCAGCCCAGGGCTCTTGGAATTCGCACAGCGACCAACCGAATCGGACTCGACTCAACGCAACTAACCCACGCGCACAATACGTCGCAGCATGCGCCTCAGGCGGTTGCGACGTGAGGGCTTCTGCCCATCGATCTGGCCGTTGACGACATCGGCCAGACTCTTGCTCAGAGCTTTGGAGTCGATGACTCCGAACCCTGAGGACACCTCCGCGAACTCTCGAAGTGCGGCCGTCGTTTGCTCGAGAGCGGCTGTGTGCGCTTCCGTCTTCGCGGTCGCCTGTTTTATCCCCACTGCCATCTTGCTCAGTTCGTCCTTCGCCGCATCGGCTTTGGCCTGAAACCCTGCCGCCTTAGCGAGCGCTTCGTATCGAACCACGGTGTTTTTAGTGCGGCAGGCAAGGCTCCTGTAGGAGTCACGCAGCCTCAGCCACGCCTCCACTTCCTTCAGCAGCGCTTCGCACTCGGCGCTCATCGGTTCGTCTCGTCTTCTCTGAGCGGCGCTGCGCGCTGCGCTTTAACGGGCGTTTCCGGTTTCGCCGGGATCTGGTTCGGATCGCCGGCCGGGAGCGCTTGGGGATCGGTGCTCGCTGTCGGCTCCATTTCGGTGATCGGGCGCACGTTGTTGCGCTGGACGTGCGGGATGTCGGCGAGCCCTTCGGGGTCGGTCTTCGGGTCCACGGGCGGCATGTCGATCATCAGCCGGGCCTCGTTCAGGGTTGCCAGCCCGTTGTTGAAGGCCTCTGAGGCGGCGTCGATCTCCTCGCGGCGGTTCCCTCGCAGCACCTCGGCCAGGTCGAAGCGGACGTAGAGGTCGTTGCCCCACTCTTCCTCTTCGTCGATCAGCTGGGCCTGCAGGATTTCCTCGATCAGCTTCAGCCACGGGCGCAGCGTCGTGACGTAGAGGATGCGGTGTAGTTCTTCGACGTTGGAGTACGTGCCGTGGGTGAGGTCGCCGATCATCGGGGGCGGGATGTCGTAGACCATGGCGAACTCTTCGCGGCCAAGGTTGCGTGCTGCGATGACCTCTGCCTCTACGGCGGTGAAGGCGTGCTGTTCCCATTTGAAGCCCGGGGCGAGCAGCGCCGTCTTGAAGGCGTTATCCACGCCGCCGTGGACGCGGGAGAGCTCCGCTTTCAGCATCTCGCGCTCGTTGTCGCGGTAGCGATAGCCTTCGGGCGGGACGACGGAGCTGCCGGGGCGCTGGCCGTTCTGGAACGCCGCTGACTGGTATCTGCGCGTCGCGTCGTCGAGCTTGACCGTTTCAGCGAGCGTCTTCAGCGGCGAGACGCCGAGGCCGTGCAGGTCTTGGGATTCCCAGGCCAGATGAACGCTGTCCTGCGCTGAGAAGAAGCGCTGAACGCCGGTCTGGAAGGTCGACCACCACTCCACCGGAGCTCCGAGGGGGGCGTAGCCGGCGATATAGGGCCATGAGACGTTCAGAAGGCACTCAGGAGCGCCGGATTTGGACGCTCCGCGCCACTTGGCGAGCAATCCGTTGCCGTGGACGAGCGCTGAGCGCGTCAAGCCCTGCTTCCAGTACGCCTGACCCCTTCTCGGGGCTGGTTTGTTCAGCAGATCGCCGAGAGGATGGCCGCGAATCTCTTCCGGGGCGTCTTCGGAGGCCGGTCGGTCGTAGACATTCACCGGCAGCGTCGAGATCAGCCGCACGAGCTTGTTGACGACCGCTGCGCAGTTGGGGTTGGCCTCGTAGATCGTCTCGTAGGTGGCCGTGAGGCTCCCAGAGAGCGCCAGCGAGCCCTGTCCGCCCGCCGTGACGATGTAATTGTCGCGGAAGACCGGGGCCTGCGTCGAGAGAAGCCTGTCGTCGCGCGTTACGAGCGTCGTCATGTGGGCTCCGGGACTGCCATCTGAATCCACACCCCCGGTCCCCTCGGAATCACGATCTCGCCCTTCAGATCGGCCTCGTCGTCCAGTGATTTGCCATGTGCGAGGACCAAACAGTCGCGGTAGGCGTGCAAGAGGACTCCCTGCAGCGATGGACCGGCGTGGTGGACGATCACGGTGCGTCCCTGCAGCTTGCGAAGCCCTCTGTTCATTAGCCAACCATCTCCATGAGCGGACCGTCATAGGGAGCCAACCCGAGCGCTCTGGAACCCCACGCGGCGAGCGTCACGGCCACCAAGGGCGAGATGTCGGTGCCCGAGTTCTTGCGAGACCAGGCCCAGGCGTCGCTCAGAGGGCGCTTTGCGGCACCAGAGACCGCGGCATTGAGCTCAGGCGTCCCCAGATGGCGAAGATCGCCCTGCTCAACGAGGTCGAAGAAGAAGCCGCACGCCTGCGCGTACTCCTTCGCGCTCAGGATCGTCACCTTGACGCCCAACTCCTCCAGATCGGGGAGCAATGAGGCCACCGGGCCGGCTGCGTCCATCAAAACATCCGCCGCATCGTGCTTCTCGACCAATTCGGCGGTTCTCTGCGCCATCCAGCCCGTTCCCTGACGACGGTCGACTACCTCGACGTGCGAAAGGCCATCTGCGCGGAAGCCCGCGACCCCGATCGACCCGTGAGAGCGGTTCGGCGAGACATCGAGGGCAAAGCAGACCGGATCTAGAGCGCCCGAGCGCCTGTCCTGACAGTCGGTCCAGAGTTGAGGGTCGATAACCACACTTGCAAGGCCGTCCGTGCGCGGCCAGTCGCCGACACCGAGGCGCTCGACGGCGAAGGTGCGCGGGTCCATCGACCGCTGCTCGCGCTCGATGTGCTCGTCTGAGATCCGGATGCCTTTGCCGGGGTTCGCAACTCCCTGAACCTCGGAGTTGGTCGCGTCCTCGTGCGTAACCGCGCCGGGGTGGTCGAAGGGGGCCGACCACTCGAAGTAGGCGAGCGCCGGGTCATCCCCCTTCAGCCCACGCTCGCGGATGCGCGCAAACGCGACGCCGTTTTCGTCCTTCTCCTGGTCGACCGCTGAGCCCGTATACCAAACCTGCGGGTTGGGTCGTGCCGAAAGCGTCGGAAGTAGCGCGCCGACCGTCGACTCAGGAAGGTCCATCGCCTCATCGAGGATCAGTAGGTCGGCGGTGAAGCCGCGGCCGCCGCCCTTGGTCCGCGTCCTGAACCTGATCCGCTGACGAAGCCCCGTCCGTGGGTTCTTCTTCAGCTCGATCCCCTCCTCGCCGTGGGACTTGGACACCCGTTGCACGCGGGCGTCTAGGTCAGGCGAATCTTCGATCAGGCCAAGCAGGCGCCGGAACGCCTCAAGCGACGTGTCGAACTGGTGGGCCGAGTGGATGATGAATCGCTCGTCCAGCAGGAATAGCCCGGCAAGCTCGCGGGCCTCGAGGATCGCGCCCTTGCCGTTCTGGCGGCTGACCATCAGGCCGACCTCGAACGCCGCCCACTTCCCACCGGGCGCAAGGCCAAGCGATTGCGAGAGGACGAACGCCTCCCACGGATCAAGCTCGAGCCCGACCGACGCCGCGAGCTCCACGGCTTCCGGCCCGCACGAGCTGGACGACAGCGGCACATGGCTAACCCTTGGCTGCTGCTCTCCCCACCTTCTTCTCCCGTTGCTGCCTGAGCTGGTCAACCAGATCGTTCCTCTCCGCCGGCGGTGCCTGCGAGAGCAGAACGCCTAGCGTGTCGCGCAGCTCTTTCGCGGCCATTGACTTCATCGCCAACGATGCCGGACCATCCAGACCACGGGCGATCTCCAAAGCCGCGGCGGCGAGACCCGACTTCGACAGTTGATCCGGCAGGCCGTCAAGTTCTGTCTGCACCGCCTCGAGAACGCTCACCAGAACCTCGATCTCAGTTGTCGGCGCCTGCCGGCGGTACTCCGATTGCACCGACGATGCTCGGGGCCGGTCCAAACCGATCGGTCAAAGTCGCCGTGGCCCAAGTCCCAAGGTTCACCGGGCACGATCGCAAACCCGCATCGCGCGCAAGCCACTTCACCTACTTGCACCTGTCGAGCCCAGCGTCGCCTCAGAGCCTGATGGCGGCCTCCGTAGCCCCTTGCGACGGTTGAACCCCTCACAACCCACCCCCACGACTTTTCAAGCGGGGAGAGACGTCGTTGACTGCGCGGTCAACAACCGACAAAAGCTGGTGGTTTTGATAGCCCCTATGCATCAGTCCACCGGCCACTGGTCGGTCTGGTAGGCGACCACTATCTCCAATGCCTCTGGCCTCGTGAAGCCTTCTGTGGTCAGGCTGTTGAAGTAGCCGTAGAGGAGGTCAGCTCGCATCGCTAGACCTGCCTTCGCCTGATGCATCGCGGCGAGGGGGTCAGCTATGTTCTCGTCCTCGCTCATCGCACTCTCGGTGGGTCGATCAGGTCGGTGAGGCGGTCTAGTAGTTTGGCGATGCGCTTGCGCCATGATGGCTTTGGGGTCAGGATCGCCGAGTATTCATACGACAAGAACCGGGACGCTGCTTCGAGTGCTGCGGTGTGGGCTTCGAGCGCCCCTTCCCCATCGCTGTGCATCACGCCTCCCTTAGAACTGCATCCCTCTGAACGATTGCTTCTTGGTCGAGAACAACGCTTTGCCTTCGGAGTCCTTGCCGTAGCCGCGCCAGTGGTATGGGCCTGATTCTTCTACGCGGATGACGTAGTGGAAGGCGCCTGCTGCGTCGCGGGTGATCTGGCTCGTGCCTTCCTTGGTGGTTGTCGTGCCGTTGGGGGTCGTATAGTCGAAGAAGACCGTGGTGGGGTCGACTCCTGTTGCGGCTGGCAGTCCTTTGCCTTCGAGGAATTCGGCTTCCTCGACCTTGGTCAGTTCGCGATTAGTAGCGGCGAAGCGGCAGAGGCGTTGGCTTCCTGTCGGGGCGTTCTCCATCAGTAGCGCGCTGAGCTGCCGCTGCCCGGCGTAAGGCCGCGATAGTGGACACCCGCAATCTGACCGCTGATCGCATTGGCCAGTACGCCCATCAGGGCTGTGTCGCTCTCTGGCGTCCCGCGCTCGGGTCCGATCAGCCTCAGAACCCATTCGCGCGTCCCGCGATCGAGCTCGACGAGACGGCGCACATCGTTGGAGCTAATCCGTCCTTCGACGAGAAGCTCGCCCATGCGCTGGTCCATATCCATCAGGCATCTCCCGCGTAGGTCTTGACTGTTGGTTCGTCTGAGGCCGTGCCGTAGACGACCGTTGTGTCGCCTGCGAGGGCCGGGATCAGCGTCGAGCTACCGCGTACGGTCCAGGTCTGCACGAACTGAGCGGCTTCGACGCTTACCACCGTGATCGCGCCTGTGCGCAGCGTGATGGTGCTCATGACGACCAGCTTGGCGCTGGATGCTACCCGCGCACCAGCTCTGAGAGCGACCGAAGACTGGGCGATGGATTGGCTTGCCGTCGAGAGGCGTGTCCCTGCTCGCACCGTGATCGTGGTCTGGGCGACGAACTTGGCTGCGACCTGATTGCGCGCTCCCGCTTCGATCACAATGCCTTGCGATTTCCCGGTCACGAACGGCGTAACGCGCGGCGTTGGGTGGTCCATCGTTGCGCTTGCAATCATCGTCGCTGCTGCTTTGACGGCGCTACCCGCCCTGACAGCGACGCTGGCTGAGGCGATGTTCTTCGCCTGAACGCTTGTGGCTGCGCCGGCCCTGACGCTCACGGCTGATTCGTAGGTGGTTTTGCCGCCTTCGGTGCCCGTGCCCCAGATCGAGATCGGGCCTTTGCTTGTTTCTGCGCCCCACTGCCCCGCGGTGATTTCGGAGATCAGTTTGCGTTTTTCCGTCGCCTGCCGACGGGGGGTCGAGTTGCCGGGTTTGTATTTGGCGTTGCCACCGAGAGGCAGGAAGGTCAGCCAGTAGGTGGTGCCTTCGGTCACCGCCGCGCTGAGGCCCGTGGCTTCGTGTTCCCCGGCCGCGTTCGACGTGATTTCCGCTTCAGCCAGCGGAGCGCCTGCTTTGGGTTTGCCCGCTTCGTCGGCTTGGATCGCTATGCGGGATTTGGTGCCGGTGCCGTTGGCCGAGAATTTGACATGTAGCGCCGTCAGCGTCCCCGTTTTCAGCGCTTTGAAGCTGAACGCCTGACCGATTTCGACCGCTGCGGCGACTTCGGCTTCGCCGCCGTCGGTTTCGTGCCCAATGAGCAGCGCCATGACTTAGACGATGTAAGCGTTCTGGAGGACTTTGCTCGTCGTGACCCGGTAGATGTTGCCTTCGATCATGGGCTGTTCGGTGACCGCTTCAACGCCCATGAAGGTGCCGCTGGTTTCCGCCGAGAAGTAGAGTGCCCACTTGACCGTGACGGAGCCCGATGCTTCGATTTCCCGGGCCGTTGAGTCTTCGTTGGTCAGGTTCGCGGCGGCGGCGAAGCCCGTTTTGATGCGTTTGGTTTTCGCGCCGGTGTGCTCGAGCAGCTTGGCGAGCTTGGTCGTGGCTTTGATCGTGACCGTCCATTCGATCCATTCGCCTTCGGTCGCCGATTCGGCCTGGGCTTTCGTGTAGGCCAGCGAGAATTCTGACGTGCTCACTTTGCGGACGTAGTAGGGGGCGCCGATGACGAGGCCGCCGACAGCTTCTCCGAACGTCGTTTTGGCGTTGAGTTCGGTGAAGACGATGATGTCGCCCGTGTTCAGGCCGTGGCCGGTCTTTTTGATCTTGCGCGCCGGCGCTGTCGTTTCTTCGGGTTCGACCGTTTTTTCGGTCGAGGCGATCGTGACCCATTCGGTCAGGTTCGACGGTTTGGTGCCGCGGGTGATCGCATTCCCTTGTTCGTTGAGGGCCTCACCTGACAAAGGCAACTAGACCACCGTCCTTTCAAGTGCGACCGCTTCGATGTCTTCGCCGCCGCAGCACCGACAGCGCAAAGCGACGCCCTTGCCATGACCGCCGTAGTGGAGCTGCAAGTTCTCTGGCCGGTTATCCCGCTTGTCGCCATTGATGTGGTGCACCGTCTCGCTGGGGTCCAATGTGCGCCCGAGCTTTTCTTCCATGACCAGCCTGTGGACGCGCACCGTTCGCCCGTCACGGGTCGTCCGCGCGTACCCCTGCTCATCGTTCCAACCGGAACCGGCTGCTTTGACCACTCGCAATGGTTTGAGGTGCTGGCCCCTGCGCTGCTGGTTGTAGTGCGGTGCGCACAGGCCAAGCGAATAGCTTGTGCGCTCACAGTTCTCGAACGCGCATCTCTGCATGTCGGTGCGAACCGGAGCCAACTTCGAACCGCGCCGGCGCTGCCCGTCGTGGGGCACACACAGCCCATGCGCCAGAACCTCGCGCTCACAGCCGGGGAACTCGCAGTGGGGCATCTCGTGGCTCCTTGCGTCGTGGTTCTGAAGTTCCGCCCTGCCTCTGCCAGCAGGGCGCGGTCAGCACCTGAAGCGATGCTTCGGCTGACGCAGTTCTAGGCGGCCCGGCGTGCGGGCCGCGGCATCCAAGGCTGATGGTTGGCAAGCGCTCCGCGCGAAGGGCGAAGCGATGCGACCTTCTGCACCTTGGGTGCGGGTCTGGGTCCGTCGTGCGGACGTGGCGCTCGAGGGATACCGAAGTCCCGACCTTGGGAGAGGATCATCACCTCGGCCAAGCCGTAGCATTCCTTGCAGCGGCAACCGGTCTGAATCCAGCGCTGCTCACTGTTCATGTCGCCTCGCAGACTGTCGGAGGCTGAAGGAAGCCACCGCCATCTCTGGCGAGGCTATTCACCACTATACAGCCGTGTCAACCGGCACGTCAAGCGGCGACACCGTAGACCTTGCGCACCTGCTGCACATAGGCTCGTTTGCAGTTGAACTTGCGCGCGATCTCGCCGTGGCTAAGTGGGCTTTCCGCAACCCAGCGCTTCCACTGCGGACTGCCGTATTCGGGCTCCCTCGGCATCGGCTGATAGCGCCATGCGTTGAGCGCCGCTTCGGCATCCGCAAGCACGAAGCCCTCCGGTCGACCACGTTTGAGCTGTCGGCGGAAGTAGTCGGCAGATCGCAGTATCCGCTCGCCGCTCTCACGCGGTTGGTGGTCTTCCTTGCGATCGATGCCGCCCGGTGGACGCTTGCCTCCGATGTCCTCGCCAGCATCCCGACTCGACGGCTCGAGGTTGACCGCGCTGACGTGCGAGCACATCTCAAGTTCGGCTAGAACCTGCCCGAGCGAGCTCATGCCAGGATCGCCCTATGGTTGCGAAGGCCGTCGTCAACGCACCGAGCGAGGCCAGCCTCGACCAGTCGACCTGCATCGAGAACGTCGAGCTGCGCCTGTGCGATGTGTTTGGCGAGAGCCAGAATCGAGTCGTGATGCCCATTGCCGAACCACTCGTCCCTGATGAGCGCGCCCTTGCGAGTCCAGAGTCGGTGGAATCGCGTCTCCACCGGCGCACCGCCGACGACTAGCTGCCGGATCTCCAGCTTGCGCGGGTTGCCGGTCTGGAGGCCCACCAACCGCGCCCAGGGCTCGCTTGCTGTGCCTATCTTGATCGCCTCGCCGTCGACCTCCTGAGCGAAGTAGACGAACGGCCCTGTCGCTGCGTGCCTCAGCTTGCGCGGCAGTTCTACATCGAGCGCGTCCCACTGCCACTGCTCGAGGACAACGCCGTTGCGTTCGATTGTCGCGGCTCTCATGGGCCTCCATCCGATCGCTTCTCTAGCTTGATGGGTGGTTTGGACCCATAAGCGGTGGAGGCGTCTTCGGAGACGGGGGCGCCTTTGTCGTTCTAGGTCACTCCCGCCCCTCGTCTCCCTGTGGCTGCGGATCAAGCCATGCACCGGGCGCGCACGGCTGCTCGTCGGGCTTGACCGAGTGCGTCTTGTGGCAGTAGGTGCAGTAAACGAGCCTCCGCGTCTCCGTCTCCCCCTTCGGCTGCTCGGCCTGCGCGGGGCTGAGGAACGCACGAATCGCGGCGAAGTGCCGACTCAGCCATTCGCCCGCCTCGCGGTCCTCGATCTTGGCGAACCTCTGAATGACCGCTTCGGCGCTGTCGAGCGACTTCAGGGTGGGGAAGGCCGCTAGTTCGTAATCGCGTCGCTCCCGCTCTCCCTCGGCCTGCTGAAAGCAAGCCTCCACGTCGGCCATCAGCCCACGACTCGGCGGGTCTGGATAGAAGGCGAGCACCCGGCGAAGCAGCGCGTAGGGATTGCGCCAATCCCCTTCATCCCCCTCTGAGGACTCGGGCGGGTGAGGGGACTCGGGGGGGAGGTTGTGCGGCTTGATTCCCACCGCGAGGTCGGGCGGGTGCCATCCCAGGGCTTCTAGAGCGGTGAGGACACCTTGGGCATCGTCTTCGTAGCCCTTGCCATGCTCGGTCCAGTCCTCCTCCTCTGGCTCGCCGATTTCGCGCCATTGCTCGCGCCACAACGCCCGCGCCATGTCCTCTATCGCTTGTTGTCGGGGGTCGGTCATCGGACGCCCTCGTAGATCACGAATACGATGGCGAGGAAGCACACCAGATAGACGAAGCGAAACATCCAGTCGTCCATTGTGGAGTTTCGACCGTTGGCTCGAGCGTCGGAAGCGCTGTCAACCACACAGAACACCCAATCCGTAGCCCAACCGCGCCATTCTCCGTCGTCGGTCTTGAAGTCGAGCGGCGTTGATGCGAGGGCAGGCGGATGCCCTATCTCACGAAGGGTGTGGATAGCCCCGCTCGCCAGTATTCGATCTCCGACTACCAAAGCGCTCGCTTGCACACGCTCGACTACGAAGCGCGCACTCTCGCGCTCGAACAGGTCGGCATGGGCGTCAGCGAAACCCTCCCTGTAGGCCGCTCGCTCTATTTCCTCTCTCGTCACGACGGGCCTCCCGGCTTGTACTCGACCTCGCCGCAGCCGTTCTCGATGGCCCATTCCGCAGCTCGGTGGATCGCGTACCGCTTGCTCACGCGGACCAACGCCCCATAGAACCGCTCCGATCCCCCTGCAACCGCCGCCTCCGTGTCCGCGTTGCGGTAGAACACGGCCACGCCGCCCTCGATGTCGTCGATCCAGTAGTCGATGTATTCAGGCATTGACGGCCTCCTGGTGGGCGGATTGCTCTCGCCCTATCTGCCAAGCAAGTGCCTGCTCGAAGGTGCGCCCCTCGCCCAGTTCGCGGTGCCCCCAATAGGGGCGGCCGTCTTTGTAGGTAGAGCAGTGAAATCCGTTGCCGAGTAGATATGCCGCGATCACGGCGTAGAGGGTGCTGTTCGGGTAGTCGCTCATTGGACGGCCTCGCCTTCTGTTCGCGCTTTCAGTGCCGCCTCGACCTCGCGGCGCTGCTCTAGTAGTTCGTCCTTCGTGTGCCGCCACTCCGGTACGTCGGGCCGCAGCCAGAAGTCGATGTCGATGAGCTTGTCGGCCAGCTCGCGTTGTCGGGAGTCGGTCATCGGCGGTCAGCCCATTCGCCCGGGTCGGGTGCGGGATCGGCGCGGGTGAGCGTGAGCGTCCAGAACCCGATCCGCAGATGAAGGTGGTGGTCGCTCGCTTCGATGTGCAGCCAGCGCCAGCCCGCAAGCCAGCCCGTCGTCGTCGGTTCGTCGTAGTAGGTGCGCGCAATCATTCGTCCTCCCTATGGGGTTCGACCGTTGGCTCTGAGGATGGCCCAGACTTCGACATGGAGCATCGAGCGCGGGCTGATCTTCTTCTCGACCCGTTCCAGCAGGTTCAGTATCGGATCGGCAGGGAGAACGCGGGTCGGCGTGTGGACCGGAATGTCCAGCGGCCCGCCGCCTTCCTCATGCGACTTGAACGTCGCGCCCGTGAAGTGCCGCTCCAAGGTCAACGCCCTCACCGGCTCTACCGAGTGCTCGGTCATGGGGAGTCCTCGGGCAGCAGTTTTCTGAGCGCCTGTTGTGCCCGCCTGAAGCCGCCCATTTCTGCCCTTTGCAGCTCCTCGTGCCTTCCACACGAACCCCGTTTGGGCACCATTCGCAGGTTCAGGAACTCGCGGACTGCGGCCTCGATCCGCCCCTCCTTCGTCTCCACCGAGGGCTTAGGCATTGGGGAACGCTCCCGCCTCTGGCAGGTCGGGGTACGCTCGGGTCTTGCGCAATACGCGCTCAGGGCAGTCCCATGTGTAGCGAGCCTCGCCCTCTCGCCGCCCGATGCGCCGCGCTATCTCAACCGGCACCTCGCCGTCGCCGATGTACGCGCTGCCGATGGCGTAGTCGAGGTCGCACTTCTCGGGGTCCGCGTCGTTCTCGTCCCACTTGACGCACCGCTCGCAGTTGCGGGCTTGCCAGTCGGCGAACTGCGAGCCGCTGTCGAATGGCCGCTCAGTCTCCTTCGTCTCCATCACTCCTCCCTCCGTTGGTGGGTGTTCATGCTGCGAGCTCTAGCTGTTGACCAACACGACGCCAGCGAGCGGGACATTGCTTGCCGTCCCAGCGTTCAGCCAGTGAGCGGGCCGTGTTCTGATTGCGGTTGTGGTTCTGTGCCACGTCAGTCGAGTCCACGCTGGCGAAAGGGAAGCGGTCCTCAACCAGCGCCATGCCTCTGAGCATGTGCAGCGCGACTGGCGGCGTTCCATCCTCATCGCAGATCACGTCCATCGCTTCGTCCATGCGGCGATACCAGCGCGGCGTTCTGAGAATCGCGTAGTCAGCCGACGAGCCGATGCAGACCCTCGGCCACAGATCGCATAGGCGCTCTAGGCGCGCGATCCGCTCGTGCATATGCCAGACGGGTGCTCCCTTCTCGCCGAAGGGCCATTGCGCGATGAGACGGTCGTTGAAATATTCGTCGCCTTCGATCACATCGGGCATCACCGCCCAGCTCGAATGCCCCAGCCAGCGCCCACAAAACTCGTAGTAGCCATCCCAGTCGGGCACGGCGCCCCGCTTCCACACCGAGAAAGCACCGTTGTCCAGCATGACGCTCTGCGCGATCTCGAAGATGACCGCTGTTTCGGCCTCTCGCGCTGCCTCGTAGGAGATGCAGAACGAGCGCCCTGAGAGCGAGAGCAGTTCGCTCCGGGGCGTGATGGGCGTCCCATGGAAATGCTGGGTCAGCGCTCGGCCCTGCCCCATCGCTGTTTGTCCTCCCAGACGGTGACGGAGAGTAGGAGCGGCGAAGCGTTCAACAGCACGCTTGCGATGTTCTCGACCGTGGACGGCTCAAATGACTCATTCAAGTCCTGATCGTTGAACGCGCCCCATGCCCAGAGGCGGTCCAACTCGTCCGTCGATGTACCGCCCTCGGCCACCAGTTCCACCGTGTAGTCGTGCTGGTGCGGGTGGCACCACGGAGACTCGAAGTCGGGCAGCGAGTGGGTTGCCCTGAAGCGGTAGATGCGGGCTACGGTGGTCTTCATCGGACAACACCATCGCGGTCCCGTTTCGGCTCAATGCGAGGGTAGGCGGCGAGGGCTTCGTCGTGGCTTGCCCCGCCGAGGCGCATCCCTATCCGTTTGAGAACGCGCTCAGCTTCCTCCTCGGTGCCACCCGTCCACTTCTGCGCGAGTTGCTTGAGGTCCGCGCGAACCTCAGCGTTTGTCCATCCGGTGTAGTCCCGTTCGCTCATGCCAGCCCCTTACCTTCAGCGGCGAGGCGTGCTCGTCGTTCGTCATCAAGCATCGCCCGGAGCTTTAGGTTCTCCTTGTCGGTGGCCTGCGCCCGCATCCGCGCTTTGTCGCGTTGTTCGCGGACTTCGACGGTGATCGCGTGGGCACGCCCAACCGCAAGCTCCATCTCGTCCCGCGTGGGCTGTGCCGTCGAATCAAGGTCCAACCTCTCAATGCCGAAGATCATTCGCCCGCGTCCAGCCTCTCGCGCAGTTCCTTTGCAAGCGTCGGGTTTTCACCCTCCACCGCATCCGCATACGCTCGCAGCGCGGTTCCAGCATGGGGGTCATGCGACGGGATCAGCGTGAACCTAAACTCCTTGACCTCTTCGCCCGTGTCGTTGCGGATGACCGTGAACTTCTCGTAGTAGCCTTTGGGGTCCATAACATTCTCCGATTCGGCTTGCTTGACCTTGTGCGGGTAGATGATTGCTCTCGTCACGCCAGCGCCTTAGCCGTGCGACGAGAGGGCAGCAGCCACACGATCACCAGCGACCACACGAAGCACCCGGCGAGCTTGGCGAAGGATTGAGCGGTAACGATCTGCCAGTCAAAGCCGAAGGCGATCCAGACGAACAGGATCGAGTCCAGAGCCGCGCCGCCGATGGCTGCGATGTTGGCGCGTTCGACCCAGGGTTTGCGTCGGGCGAGGTGGTAGATCGCGCCCTCTAGCGTCTCTGAGGAGGCAAAGGCGATAGCCGAGGCGATAGCGATGGTCGCTGTGGCGTTGCTGCTGTTGAGCGCATAGGAGAGGCCCGAGCCAGCGAGGATCAGCCCCGCCATCTTCAGCCACGGTTTCGGATACCACCAGCTCTGAAGCGCGTCCCGCGTGCAGAGATCCAGGCCGATGAAGAAGAAGGCCGTGACGATGCTCGCCTCTGGCCCGTAGTGGGTGATGATGAGGTTGGCGCTGACGATTGCCGCCAGATAGAGCGCGATCAGCGATGGCACCTTCAGTCGCGGCATAACGGCCTCCTTCGTCGTGTTCATTTGCCCCTTCTTCCTCATCGGTGTTCCTGGGTCGAGCAACGAGGACAGAAATCGTCATCTCCGCGCGTCTCCCAGTCGTCGGGCAGCTCAGCGGAGGGCGCTTCCGCTCCGCAGCCGTCACAGAGGCGGCGGACGCCCATCGCGATCACCGGGTCGGGCTGCCCGAGAACCTTGGCGATCGTGCGGAGGAGATCGGCGGTTGCCTGTCCCGCCTCCTCAGCGGCCTCGGCAGACTTGAACGGCGGCGTCGATGTAATGCGCACCTCTGCTGGCTTCTCCCCGCTCATCTCACCCTCCCCGGCCGCAGAGCGGCATCTACCGCTTCCTCTGCGGTCGCCCCCGTGAATCGTTCGTGACGGCTCAGCGTGACCGTCCAGCCGTCGCCGATGTTGGTCAGCCCGTAGATGACCTCGGTGGCGTCGAAGCGCTCGGCGAGCCTCGCCAGCGCCGCATCACCCTCGCGTAGAACCCCGTCGCTCACCCCCTCACCCCCGCCCATAGGGGTTGGGGGCGGTTAGGGACGAGCGGAACGAGGCACCGGTTCGATTCCGGTCGTCGCCTTGATGCCCAATGTTCATGGGCTCTGAGGGAAGCCACGAGCGGAACTTCTCCATCAGTCGTCCTCCCCTAGGGCCTGGATCAGCGACGCCGTTAGCTGCTCTACGTCCCAGTCGGTGTAGACATCGGCGGTCGTCTGGATCGAGGCGTGGCCGAGGAGCTTCTGCTCCGCCTTGAGGTTGCCCGTAGCGTCGAGCAGGCGCTGTCCTGCCGTGTGCCTCGCGGCGTGCATGTTCATCGTGCGCCCGGTCCCGGTTGCGCCCTTCGGAGCGAGGCCCGCGTCGTTGAGGCGGCGGTGCCACCACATGTGGAGGGCCGTGCTGCTCATCGGTCGCTTCGGGAACCGCCGCAGGCCGACTCGCGGGATCGGCTTGACGACGCACATCAGGAAGTCGGTGGGCTTCGCCTCCACGTCGAGGATGTGGCGCTCGAGGTCCATCCACAAGTGCGGGTCGGGCAGCGGGAGCTCGCGGACCTTCTGGCCCTTTGTGAAGATCGTCAGGCGCTTGCGCTGGTGGTCGAAGTGCCGGAACTCGACGGCGGCGAGCGCGCCCTTGCGGATGCCGTAGTCGAACAGCAGCCGCAACGCGATCCGGTCACGCAGGCTCTCGGCGGAGGCGATCAGCGAGCGGCGCTGGTCCGGCGTGAAGGTGCTGCGGTGGATGTCGCGTTTCTTCGCCCGCTCGATGTTGAGCGTCGGATTGCCGTGCAGCCTTCCGATGCGCTGGAAGTGCTTGAAGAAGTCCGTGACGTGAGCAAGGCAGACGTTGTAGGTGCCCGGCGCTCCGTCGCCCCAGCGAGCGTCGAGGAACTGTTCGAGACGGGCGGTGCCAGTCGGTGGCTCGAAGTCCTCGACGGTGAGGTCCGGGAAGTCGCGGGCGAGCTTGTCGAGCGTGCCCTCATAGCTGCGGTAGCTCGCCGCGGTCAGCCTCTTGCGCTTGGCGCGGAGGTAGGCGGCGACATCTTCGCCGAGGGGCAGCAGCTCGTAGGATTTGTCCCGCACCGCCTCCCGGAGCATAGGCGCGAGCAGCTGAATCTGCTCTGGCGTCAGGCGCTCGCCGATTTCGAGCGTCCGTCCGTTGAGGTTGAGGAGGCTACCCATGGGAAAACTCCCGGACTGGGATGCCTGCGGCCTTCGCTCGCTTGATGCAGCCTTCGGTACCTGAGCCACCCGGAAGGGCAATGAGGAGGTCGGCGCCAGCGTCCACCATCTCCTGATTGCGGATGTGGAACGCTGCGGGCGCGCCGTGCTTTGCGATGTCCGGCGGATGCGGCTCCACGGCCCATCCACGTCCAGCCGCCTCCCGCGCCGCGAGGCGGTCAGCGCCGCGCTGCGAGCCATGCACGAGGCAGAGGCGATGGGGTACCAGCCCGCCGTCCACATAGGCGAGTGCCTTGCGAACCACGTTCACGTTGTGGTAGTCCCGACCGCCACACACGATGACCCTCACGCCGACACCGCCTCTCGCAGCATTCGAGCCTGCCTCTCGCTCAAAGCTCCCAGCTTCTTGTAGGGGGAGACGCGGATTCCGTTGGCGATCCTGCCCGCCTTCACCCTCCCGATCTTCGGTATGGCGACTAGGAACTCGTCCACTCGGAAGTGCGGCGCCCACTTGGACTTCAGGGCTTCTGAGACGGTCAGCTCTCCTGCTCTGAGGGAGTGCTTGAGGTGGGACTTGCCTGTGCGGACCGCGTTGGCGTTGGCTAGGGCTTGCCGGCGCTGGCTCAGTTCGGCGGGCGTCACGACTCGCCCCTCTCCAGGCCGAGTGCGGAGGCGGGGTCCAAGCGCCGAGGCCCGGTCGCGCCCGACGCGATTGCGGCGACCTGTCGGCCATTCCAGCTCTCGACGTGCTCTATCCACGCTGCCCTGAGGTCGCGGCGGTGCTTCTCGCCCCAATCCGGGTCATCGAGAGGCAGCTGTCCAAGGCGCTCGAGCCCCTGGTGCTCGATGAAGGCGGCGATGAGCGGATGCAAGCCGGTTGGGATCAAGCCCTTCGCCGCTGAGCGGTAGATCGTGGGATACGCCTCATCGAAGGTGGGGCGCTCGGGTTCGGAACGCAGCTCGGCGAGCAGGTCGCTCACCGCCGGCCGGGGGTAAAACTTACGCCCGGAGTGCAGCAGGCGCTTCAGCGCCACGATGACCTGCGCCGGCTCAACGTCATCCAGCAGCACCCGGGCGGCTTTGCGTTCGGCCTCGTTGAAGTCGCCGGGCCAGCCCGCTTGCAGTAGAGCGGCGAAGGCGTCCCACTGGTCGTCGGTCCAAGTCATGCCGTCATCCCCATCGCTCGGTTCAGCGCAGCCGTGTCGCGCTCGTTCAACTCAGCCTTCTCGTCGAACTTGGGCTTCTCGGCGACGAGCTTCCGCAGCGCTGAGCGCACCGAGGCGGCTGGCCCCATCTGCCAGTCGGGATCAGAACCCCAAGTCGCCGCGAGCCGACAGGCCCTCAACAGGTCACCATCGGGCTCGGTCCCAGCCGCGTTCTCGATGCCAACCGGATCGACCGACCATCGCTCGACGGCACTGAGGATGGAGCAGGCTTCCTCTACGAGCTCGCGCGTCAATCGTCCTTCTCCTTGATCCTTCTCTTCACTCCTTTCCGTAGTCGGAGCGGTTGCGCGCGTGAGGGAGACAGCGGACGATGCTGGAGCATCGTGATGTGCTGGTGACGCGTCACGCTGCTGGCCCCTCCACTTCGCCGTGCGCTGCTTACCGGCCCTCTTGAGTGCCTGTAGTCGTTCCCGCGAGGGATTGAACTTCAGGTAGTTGTGCACCTCGTACTCGCCGCCCCGATCCAGTAGCAGACCAGCACTCAGGAGCTCGTCCACGGCCCGCTTGGTGGCTGAGATGCTGAGGCTGGTCATCAGCGCTGCCGGCACTCGACCGTCGGTTTCGCCACGCGAGCAGTAGCAGATCGCGTTGACCCAGAGACGGAAGGCGCGGTCGCTGAGCGCCGGCAGCTTGGCGTCTTCGGGCATCGTGTTCTCAAAGCGAACCCAGCCACTCACGCCGCCGCGTCTCCCAAGAATGAGGTCTGCTCAAGCGCAACCCCTCGACGCAGCTTCCGCACGCAGCCAGAGCACGCCCAGACTTCGGGCTTGTAGACCTCGCGGAGAACCAAGTCACTCCCTGAGCGGCGGGAGGCTGCTTGGCTTTTGTGCTCCCAGGCGTGGACCTTGCGTAGCACGTTGGGTCCATCGGGGTCTAGGGGCGCCTTGCAGTAGAGGCAGTTGACGTAAGTCACGCCAACTCCTTCAAGGACTGCCGCAGTTCTGCGATCTCCTCCATCATTCCTTCCCAGTCATCGAAGGGGAAGGCGATGTAGTCGCGGCTCCGGTTGCGGGCGAAGACGACCGCCGGCGTTTGGGTCGGTGACGCCGCCTCTTCGCTCTGCGCCAGCGCCTTCCACAAGTTCAGCGCCTCTACCTTCTTGCACTCAAACGACCACCCGGGCGTCTCGACCAAATCCCCGCCCCCGTAGCCCCCAGAGCCTAGGTTCCTTTTCGCCGTGGGGAAGAAGCGCCGCAGGCGTTCGGAGATGTGTTTCTCGTAGGCGTTGCCCTTGGCCTTGGGGCGGCGCACCAGCGGGGTCTTCCGCTTGAGCCCACTCATGCCGCGACCCTGACCCGCTCGTAGGATTTGACCCGTTCACGCTTGAACAGCGGCGGAAGACCCCGGAGCCTCACATGCTCATGCGCTGCCCACTCTGAGTCGAAGTTCATCCATTCGAGCTGGTGCCAGCCGAGGCCGTTTACGTCGCGCTGGAAGATGCGATAGCAGGAGGCGCGAGGGACGTAGCGGACTTCGTATGGCCTCATCCCAGCCACCGTCCATCTCCGAACAGAGCGGCGTGGAGGGCTTCGTCGGCCAGCTGCCAGAAGTTGGTGTCCTCGTTTTCTTCCGGCCCCTTGTGCGACAGCACCCAGGCGACCCGGTCCACCATCTCCTCGGTGATTTCGTTGTGGTGGCCCGTCACGCCGAACTCGCGGCAGATAGGACACGGGGCGGTTGCGCTCATGCTTCCCCCGTCCCTGAGCACGTCTCGCAGAGCTTGAAGTCCTGCTTGGTGCGGATGTAGCCGAGGCCGTTGCAGCGTTTGCAGATGACGTTGCTCATGACCCGCCCTCGGGCGAAGCGTAGAAACCCTCCTCGACTACCTGCTCGCACTCAACCTTGTGAAACGGGCATCGAGGGGGTGAGAGCTTGGCGGGTGATCCGCCGCCCATCGAGAATTCGCAGTCCGCCTTCGGACAACGCCAGAACTGATCGAGTCCCGGCAGACGCTCGTCGGGGCCCATGAAGCGCATGCTGGCGTCGATGCCTTTGCTCATGAGCCGATCGCTTCCATCTCAGCCTTCTCTGCGCTGAGCAGGGAGCGCCAGGACTCGATCTCCACCTTCAGCACTTGGATGTGCTGTTTCAGCCGGTCGCGTTTGGCGACGAGCATCCGGTGTTCCTTGCGGAACTCGCTCGGCATTTCCTTTAGCGCCAGCGTCACGCGCATGTCCTTCGAGGGAAGCGAGGCGCCCGCTTCGTGCTTGGCGTGAAGGTCGGCTTCGAAGTCCATGATCCAGTCGTCGTAGGCTTCCTGCTTCGGAGCCAGATCGAGATTCGTGTCGCGCAGTTCCCGAGAGCGCTTGTCCAGCTCGTCGGCCAGTTCGCGGAGCTTGCTCTTGCACTCGATGACGTCGGTCACGACTCACCCGCCTTCGTCAGAGCCTCGTCAAGTAGGCACAGTTCTGCCCACTCGGCGCTCCAGTTCTCCTCTGCTTTCTCGATGAAGTCGGCCACATTGGAGGGGCGGCGCTTGCTTATGAGCAGCCAGCGGTAAAGGCGGCTCAGGCAGTGGCGGTCCTCGAACCAGGGCACCTGCTCTAGCGGGATGCCGTTCTCGTAGCGGGGAACCAAATGAAGGTCGCTCACGAAGCCCCCTTTGGTTCGACGTAGCCCTCGGCCTCGATCTTCTGCATGTCGGCCTTGTCGTGGCCGAAGGTGCAGTAAGGCGTGTCGACCAGGCTTCCGGTGGACCCGATGGCGATCACGGAGCCGCACTCGGCGCAGCGCCAGAAGTGCTCTAGGCGCAACCGCTCGCTCACGACTTCCCCGCGTGGGTCTCAACGTCGTCGGTGAACCAGTCCACCACTTGCTTGAGGTAGGTGGCGTTGTAGTTCTCGGGCGGGTTGCCGAGCTCGGCCATGAGCTTGACGTGCATCAGCGCCATCTCCTGCGAGTGCTGGCGGGCGATGGATTTGCGTTCTTCGGGGCTCTTGCCGTAGGAGCCACCTTTGCCACCGCCGCCTTTGAAGGGTTCGCGCAGCTTGGGACCGAAGCCGCCCTCGGTCTCCAGGTCGGCCTGAATCTTCTCCCCGACGACCGGAGCGGGTGACGTGGCTGGGCGCGATAGCTCGGCAGGCTTGTCGCCGTTGGAGCGGCGTTCCATGCCGTCTAGCTCCTGGAATTCCACTTTGTAGGCGACGAAGGCCGTGCCCTTCTTGCTCGTCCAGGGCCGTGTCTCTGCCTCTACGCTCAGAATCTCGAAGGTGCTAGGCATTGAAGGGCTCCATTTCCTCGTAAGTGCGCCTCACGCGCTCTGAGACGAACTCGGCCTCATCTGCTACTGGCCCGTAGCGGTGCTCTCTCTCGATGCGCTCGAAGTGGTCTTCACATTCTTCGCGCAGCTCGGCGAGAAGCTGCTCCTCGTCAACGACGCTCATCGAGCCTCCCGTGGGCGGGCGAGGAGAGCTTCGATCCGCTCGGCGAGTGGCATCGCGTCGCTGTAGGCGAAGTCGAGCATGTCGGCGGCGTCCGCCAGCAGGTCGAGTACGGGGTCAAGCTCGATGACGCGCACACGGTTCACGGGTGCGTCGGGACTGCCCGCGATCTCAACGTAAGCCATGTCATTGGCGTCGATAATCAGCGTCCATGTGCGCGGCTCAACGACGCTCATCGACGGAGACTCGCTGCGCTTAGGTAGGTGGCAGGCTGTTCTTTGGTGCCCCAATGGATCGCTTTCTGCTGCGGCACCCACGGTGCGTTTTCTTTGATGAGGGTGCCGGTCGGAATGACTGCTGGCATGTAAGCGGAGGGAGTCGGCGCGACGTCTTCGTCGTCCTCATCCTCGTCCGTCCGCTCGTCTAGAAAGGGCGAACCACCACCATCAGGCGCTCCATCTCGCCGTTGCTCACAAGCTCGTCGGGGATCGCCCGGGCGGCGATGAGCTGAGCCTGGTCCTCGTCACGGGCTGCGATAGCCGTCACCGGAACGACGACCTCGGCCTCTTCGACCAGCTCGCCCTCTTTGTCGCGCTTCTCGTTGACGAAGACTGCATACTCGAACATCGTTGCCATGTCAGTTGCTCCTTTGAGTTGCGTGGTTTACGGTCGTCATCGCTTCAGCCACTCGCTTAGCCCTCTCGTTGCTCTCATCTATCTCGCGCTCTAGGCGCTTGTAGCCACCTGCGTAGGCGATAGCTCCGAGGGCATTAGAGAGTGGGCGAGCGTTGGTTGCTGCCATGTGCTCGCAGGCGCGGGGGGTTAGTGGTTTGGGGCGGTGGAAGATCAACCGAACCACCGCATCCCTCGGGCCTGAGATTCGTTCCAGTGCTCGTTGTTGGGACGCAACCGACCAGCGACACCACAGCGCTCGCAGACTGATTCATCCGGGCCGATGCCGATGACAAGCGCTTGATCGTGCTCTGAGCCGCAGATCAGGCACTTCACGGGCGCGGTGTAGTAAGCCTCGGCCCCAAGCGCTTCCTCGACGTGAGCGCAGTAGGCTCGCTTGACGGCTTCGTGGTTAGGCTGAGGCTCGGTCTCCCAGCCACAGGCGCACGCCATGAACCAGCGTGTTCCCTCCGACGTCTGCCGACAGTCTTTCTGCGGCGAACGGAGGCTCACGGCAACCTCTCCCTGATCGCCATACGGTCCTCATGGACCTCCTTGTCCCTCCGGATCACCGAGGCTCCTACGGCGAGGAAAAGGACGCACGCGGCGAGGAAGCCGAACCATGCGAGGATTCCTACGCCTATGAGCTGAAGGGTCGTCACGCCGCTACCTCCTCGTAGAAGTCCGCCGGTTCCCGGCCAAGGACTTGCGCCAGCGTGCGGATGCTTTTCAGGCGCGGCTCCGCTTCGCCGCGGCGCCAGCGGTCGATTGACTTCGTAGTGACGCCGACCATGACCGCCAGCTCTTCGCTGGTGAGGAAATGCGCCCGGATCTCGCGGTTCAGAACCTCGGAGCGGAACTCCCTCCCGACGATGTCTTGACTGGACATTGACTAGACGCTATCGTACTCGTCAGATGGATGTCAAGAGGGTCCAGACAACGGGATGGACAAACCCCGCACTTACCGCCAGATTCTGGGCGGCGATGGAGGACCAGCAGCGTCAAGAGCGCGCCAAGGCGCTTATCCGGCTGCGCAAGGCCAGAGGTTGGAGCGCCGAACGGCTAGCTCAGGAGGCGAAAGTCTCAAGCAAGACCGTCTCGCGCATTGAGACGGCTGACGTAGACGAGCCGCACACGGGCACGATCAAGAAGCTCGCGGTCGCCCTCGACGCCCAGATCGAAGACATCAACGGTCCTGCCCCCCCGATGGAGGGCGAGCCCGGTCCTATCGAACGCCTCGAAAACCGGCTCGAGAAGATGCAGGAGTCGCTTGAGCAGCTCCTCGCTCGCCTGCCCGAGGCTAGACCGCTTTCAACCGGGGCTCTCCCAACTCCTCCAGGCGCCCTCGGCCATGACCTTGCAACCGATCCGCCCAAACGGCGATCTCGGGGGCGAAAGCGGAATCCTCCGGGGGAGGATGCCACAGGAGATAGCGCGAAATGATTAGGCCGATGTCGTACTCGGCGTGCGCATCCCAGCGCGCACCGCGCGTCCGTGCGTTCCCCTCGGGCTCCATCCCGCTCCGAACCTACCCCCTCGCCGATGGTTTGTAAACCCCGAACAAGCGGAACGCGCAAGATGCTCCAAAACGCACAAAAGCCGCCCAACCCCGAGAGGCTGAGCGGCTGTGCGTTGCCGGGAGCGAACCGGCTGCTACTAGATGCTACATCAGGCGCAGACCCATTGTGAGGCGCCTGAGCCGCCCGCCCAGATCCTCGAGGCGATGATGCCCTGCTCCGGGATCGTGGCCAGCCACGCTTCGGAGGCAAAGCGCCTGCCCCCGTAGGCTTCCCACGTTCCTCGGATGATCTGATACACGCCGCTGGCGGAGGCGGAGTTGGGCGGCAGGTTGACCCCTTTGGACTCGCAGATCACGATGTATTCAGGGATCACCCAGCGCGCTTTCGGGCGATGATGGATCGCCCAGAGATGGTCTGCGCGTCGGACACACCGATGGCTGAAGCACTCGGGGTGTCTCTTGCTGTGGAATCGGTGATGCTTGTGGTCCTGCTTATGAGCAGGCGCTACCAGCGCCAGCGTTGTCACGGCAGCGAGCAGGATCGGTCAACGGTTTCCTTTCCTCGGTTTGGACAGACCACTAGGGCGTGCCCCGTGCGCCCTCCGAGCGGAGAGCCTTCGCCCTAGTGGGCGGAAGTTGACGACGACCAGCGACGTCCGCGCCGGACGTTCTCTCGGCCGGTCACGGGTTCCAAGTGCGCCGGGTTGACGCAGTTGCGAACCCGGCAAAGGTGGTCTAGCTGGAGGCCATCCGGAATCGGGCCTACCAATTCCTCGTAGACGATCCGATGGATGCGCCCGCGTCCGGTCTTGCCGTAGCCTTTCCCATCTTGGCTTCCGGTCCAGAGCCAGCAGCCGCCAGGGCCATCCTTGTCAACAAGGGACCAGAGTTCGCGCCGTTCGCAAGTGAGGAGCGTCGTCGGATCACCGTGGCGGCGCCAGCGCATGTGGTGCTTGGCGCAGTATCCACGGCAGTAGTGCGGCTGGCTACAGCCGTCAACCTCACACGGCTCGGGATGAGGGATACCCTTTGGCACGTCAACCTCCTAGTTAGGTTGGCCGGCCCCCGGCCGTTACAGCGGTGCGGGGGCGCTTTCACGGGATCTTACCCCAGGGAGATGACCTCCCAGCGCCCACGGCGAGCGCTGGCGCAGCGCTTGACCTTCAGCTCCGAGTCAACCCGCAGCTCGAGCACGCCCAGTTTGCGCTGAGCCTCGCCCTGATAGCCGAGCGGTGCTTCATCGCCGTTGGCGATCTCCTGCCAGCGTTCCAGCTCGCGCTTGGTGGCGCGGGCGGTGCGGCGGAAGAAGTGCGTCGAGATGACACGGGGCCGGCTCATCGCTCAGACCTCTTTCGCACCCTTGATGATCGCCACAACAGCCTGCGCGTACTTACCGGCCGCGCCGACCACGATCAGCGCCGCGCTCGTGAGCAGTTGCGTTTTGTCCGCGCTACTCCAATGCGTCTGTACGTTTTCGATCTGGTCCACGATGCCCGAGACGAGCACCGGTGTCGCTCCGACGACGCCAACGATGATCGTTGCCCACGTCGCGACGCCGTGCTTGATCTTGATACCCATGATCTGCTCCTTTGGTTAGAAGTCGGGCGAGCCTGGATGCCGCAGCTCGACCCAGAGGCGTTTCAGGGAAGGCTTTTCCTTGCAGCACGGATCGAGCCAGCAGCGGACCCACGAGATGAGTGCGAGAAGGCGGAGCACGCTCAGATTCCGAGGCGCTCGCGCAGCACTCGCCGCACGAACCGGCGGTAGCCGATCTCCAGCAGCGCGAGGCCAGCGAGGAGGGGTGCGCACTTCACGGGGCGACAGCGCGCAGACGGCCTTTGAAGTCCACGCCCGAGCGCACGTCGAGCCATGTGCCGAGCGAGGCGAACGGGTTGGCGACGCCGAGCGACGTGTACATGACTGCCGACTCGACCTGAAGGCCGAACGGGTTGCCCGAGCTGTCGCCGATGATGATCCCGTATTCAGCGATAGCGGTGATGATCGCCTTGCGGTAGGCGGGGATCGCCAGCGCCGAGACTTCGGCGGGGGTATAGGCCAGTTTGAAGCGCTGGCCCATCGGGATCGGGCCGCCCGAGCCGTCTGAGTGGACGGCGGGGTAGACGTAGCCTTTGCCGATGCTCGACTTGTGCGTGACCGCGAACAACGCGTGCGGGATACGGCCTGCCAGAAGCTCCGGCGCGCGGATCATCCCCGCGCCGAGGTCGCTGTTCATCGCCGTGGCCTTACCGCCGATCAGCGAGCCGTCGATCTGGCCGTAGCTGCCCGATTCAAAGCGCAGCACCGAGCCTTCCCATTTCGCCCGCCAGAACTCAGCCGTCTTGCCGAAGGGCAGCCCGAGGCGTTCGCAGTCGCCTTTAGCGAGGACGATCTGCATGTGCGCGTCGGTGTTGCCGTCTTCCGACCAGGTAGGCGGTGCGGGCTGCGCGCCTTTCGGGATGCGTATCTGCTTGCCGTCGAGCACCGAGGAGCCGCCCCACGACGGCGCTTTGAACTTCAGCGTCACGAGCGGGTCGGTGTCGGCCGCGTAGTAGGTCGGCTTTGACCAGCGCCCGGAGGTGCCGATCGGTTCGGGACCGGCTATCCCGGAAAGCAGGGTGTTGACGAGCGTCGAGGAGTTGGCGAGCACCGAACTCGACGCCTTCGTGTTCCACGGGCTGTCTGCGGCTCCGGGCGTCTTGCCTGCGGGCATCGGGCTCTTGGGCGTGTAGCCGCCCCAGGTCGCGGGCCCTTCCACGGGCGGTGGGGGAGGCGGCGGCGCAGGTGTCACGTCCGTCACGGACACGTCGTATTCATGCCCAGCCGTGAGGCCGTAGAGGGTTGCGCTGCCGTCTGCGGATGCTGTGACGCGGGTGCTCATGGTTGCCCCCAATGCGTTGGCGATGAGGAAGAGGGCTGCGAGTGCTGCGGCGGCCAAAAAGGGCGGAGCATCACTGCCACTTCCAGACCGGGACGAACAGGTGGTGGTACTTCGCGCCTTCGCCAAATGGACCGGGGAAGCCGTTGGGCGCGTGGCCGATCTCTGACCAGCCCCAGCCCGCGTTGAGGCTGTGATTGGGTTTGGCGAGGATGTCCCCGGTGTGGAAGCTCTTGCCGACCGGGATCAGGCCCGAGCCGTTGTCGTGGCCGAGGTACCAGTACTTGCCTTCAAAGCCCGGCGCATGGCCGCCGATCCAGACGACGGCATAGGGCGAGCCGAAGCCTCGCGGCCATTCGTTGTCTGAGAGATGGCGTACGCACTTGCCCCAGCCCGGGGCGATGATGTGACGCCCCAGTGGGATCTCGAAGTCCTGGCCTTGGTCGACGCGCTGCATCCGCGTTGGGACGCCCTGGTAGACCCAGCCGCCCATCGGTCGCTTGACGTAGCTCATGGCTGCACCTGAGCCGCTGACTGGCCCTTGGGTGGCTTCTCGGGGGTCGGCGGCGCTTCGATGACCTCCGGCTCGGGCGTCGGCGGGATGCGCAGGATGCGGTGGAGCAGAGTGACCATGTGCCCTCCTTCGTTGTTGGTCGTCGGGTGCGGTGGTGGCGGAAGAGGGCGGCGCGCACCAGCGCGCACCCGACGGTCAGTGGTTGGCGATCAGGTAGATCAATCCGGCGAGGCCACTGAGCGCGCTGACCAGGAGTACGACGCGGGCGAGGGGGCTCCATTTCTGGTCGTCCTCGGTGCGCCGGTCATCCTCGAGATGGCGGCGAGCGTCTTCGGCGTCCTTGAGCGCCTGCGCAGTGGCGACCCGTGTCTCCTTGTCGGCCGCCATCTGCTGCTCGATGCCCTTGACGCCGATCACGAGGTTGGCGAGGGCGGTTGCCACCTTCTCCATCGAGCCGTTGATCTTGTCTAGGTGCTGGCCCTTCTCGGCGACCTTGGCCGCCAGCTCGCCCGCGACCTTGCCTCGCTCGTAAGCCTGTTGCTCGTCGGGAGTCGGCATGTCATTTCAGTTTCGCCAGCAGGCGCAGGCGCTCGCAGTTGAGCGATCCGGCTGCCGGGTTGGGCTTGCCGTTCTTCGTCGCCGGTTCGAGCACGCTGCTGGCATCGACTCCGGCGGCCCTGACCACTTCGCGGTTGATGTTGTTCGTGTAGGACTGCGCGGAGAGGGTCGCCTGCTGTTCGCGCGCCCCTTTAGGCGGGAAGCCGTAGTGTTCGAGGAAGCTTTCAAGCCGGGGCGGAAGCGGCTGTTCGGATGACTGCACGATCACGAGACGGCCGGCGTTCACGACTGCTGCGGAGACGGCGCAGGTGATCCCCGCCGTGGCCTTGCGTCCTTCCTGGATTTCGTTGGTCTGGTCGCTCAGCGCTTTCAGGCCGAGCAGCACCATGACCGTGATCGCTACCAACCAGGCGTCCCTATACCAGTTGGCTCGGGGGTGCAGGTGGCGCCTCATCGCCTCACGTCCTGCTCTGCGCGAACATGCACGAACACCGCCCCAGCGAGGATGACGGCCGTCTCGACCGTGGAGATGCTCAGCCCGAGAGCCGTGACGCAGGCGAGCAGGAGCAGCACGATCGCTGGGGCATACAGCCGCAGCGTCCTCATTTCTCTTTGCCCTTCACGCCGAAGAAGCGTTCGATGAGGGCGAGCAGCGTCGTCTCCGAGAGCTGCGCCCCGGCCATCATGAACGCGCTGTAGGCGAGCACGACGGCGCTGGGCGTTGGCTGGAGGGCGGCCCTGACGCCTACATAGAGTCCTGCGATCTTGATGACGTTCGTGACGATCAGCGTGACGAAGCGCGAGAGCGATTCGAGGTTCATTCACGACGCTCGCGCATCCTGAAAAGGGGGCGACACAACGCAATCGGAGCATCGGGAGTAACCTCCGATGGCATTCATGAGGAGCTTTGCCTCCTTGTGGATCACGCCCCCGGGCGAATCTGCTGTTCGCGCCGGGGGCACGGGGACTCTCAGGGGAGTCGGAAGTTCGAGGCTTCGATGGCGACGCCCAGGCGGGCGAGAACGGCGTCGAGGCGCTTCAGCGAGCCATCGACGCTGATGGTCAGCTGCTTCGAATCGTGGTCCCAGGAAGTCTCGCCCACAACTCGTACGCGGTCGTTCGGTTGGTCAGCGATGACGAGCCGATCGCCTGCTCTCACCTTCCAGCCCTGCTGCCAGTGCCCCGCTCGGTCTTGAATGTGCCCGGCGACCGTGATCGTCCCCGGCGAGGCGGGCTGGTTGAACTCGGCCAGGAAGGTTCGACCCATCTGGATCGCCCCTTCGCGGGTCGTCGGCACCGAGATCGTCATCGTCTGGTAGCCCTTGCGCCCAGCGATGTTGTAGGGGTTGTCGGGCGATTCGTCCTTCAATTCGGGGAAGTCGTCGGGCGAGAGTCGGGTTTCGTAGCCCGTGGCTAGGTCCGTGTAGCGGACCGTGACGCCGTTGCAGAGGTGTTCTGAATCGTCGCCCTGGAGGTTGACGGTCACGCCCTTGTCTGTGGTGCGGACCTGCCAATCCCAGTCGTTCAGGTCGATCGGGTAGTAGAGGAGCTTCCGCCCCTCATACACCGCAAGCTCCCACCTATGAAAGGCGTTGAGCGTCTGGAAGGCGTCGTAGGGCAGCGTCTCAGACAGGAACGAGGCGTGGGGAACGACGAAGGTGGTTTCCTGGATGCCCGAGGTGTCGAGCTTCGGGGCGAAGCGTTGGGCGATGTTGGCGATCATCTGGCTCACCGTGAAGCCAGCCGGGTCGCCTGCCTCTTTGTGCCCTACGAGTCCGTGGTCGCCGTAGACGGCGAGTTTCGTGAAGTGGGCGAAGTAGCTGGCACCTTCGCTTCCGCCCGGCGTTGAGCCGTAGTAGAGCTGTATCGCCGCAGCGGTCCGCGTGCCCGTGTTTTCCAGATAGCCCGCTTTGGCGCCGGGCCAGAGGTTCGGGGTGATGTCCAGTTCGGTGCGTTTGTCGTCGCTCGCGAGCCAGACGTGGATGTTCCAGTTGGCGTCCCCTTCGCTCATTGTTTTGGGGTTGCCTTCGGTGAAGAAGTAGTAGATCGCCCCGAGCTTGATCCCCGGCTGCGGGAGCCACCAGGCTTCTGCCACTGGCCTGAACGGCGAGGCCCAGCTGCCCTGGATGTTCAGTTCGACGGCCGGGTTGCCCGCTTCGTCCAGGAGCTGCCCGTTCGAGCCGTAGGAGAAGTTTTCACCGAGCACTCCCGCGACGAATCCCATCGCAGGGGCGACCCATTTGGAGAGGTCGCGGTCGACGTAGACCTCTACGAAGGGCTCGTCCTTGGCATGGGTCATCCAGCCACCGGCCTGGAGCGATATCTGCGGGCCGGTCTGGAGCGAGCGGGGCATCGAGCCCAGCCAACCCTCATACGCCACCGAGCCGTCGTAGCCGATCAGGTTCAGGCCGTCGAGCAGGCGCAGGTCGGGGTAGTCCTGGTCGATGCGGCGATTGAGGGTCAGCTGTGCGTCGGCGAAGCCGGTGTAGCGCTGCGTGCGGAAGGTGATCCCCACGGGCTGGTTGGCCGCCTCCTTGGCGTCCGAGTCCCAGCGGGTCGTCGTGCCGTCGGGGTAGACGAGCTCGGCGTGCAGGGCGAGCGGTGGCTTCTGGCTCCCTCCGACGATGACCGAGGGCGTGACTGCTGCGACGATCGTCCACTGGAAGGTCGTTTCCGCTTCCGGGGCGGTCGGGCCTTTGACTTTGATCGTGACCGTTTTCGCAGCGCCGATGGTCGTGGGCGCTCCGGTGATCTGCCCAGTGCTCGCGTTGATCGAGAGGCCGGCGGGGAGGCCCGTGGCTTTGTATTCCGTCGTGTTCGTCGCTTCGATGAACAGCGAGACGGCGACGCCTTTTTCGGTCGTCTGATCGGGTGGTTTGGAGACGGTCGGCGCCGGCGCTGCTTCGACGGTCCAGGTGAAGGTCGTGGATGCTTCCGAGCCTTCGGCGTTGAACGCCCGGATCGTGACCGTGGGCGATTCGACCGTCGTCAGGGTGCCGCTGATGGCTCCGGTCGAGGCGTTGATACTCAGCCCTGCCGGGAGGCCTGAGGCTCCATAGGAGGACTGGCCCGCCGGTTCGATCTGGAGCCCGTCGGCTTCCCCTACATGCCCCGTCTGGGTCGGGGGTTTGACGATGCTCGGCGGTGTGCCTGCCGCTACTCCGCCACCGGGGTACGAGCCACCCGGGTACATCCCTCCCGGGTAGCTGCGCTGTTCGGGCGAAGCGGTAAGCAGCGAGCCTGTGACGAAGGGCGTGACCTGGGGAGTCGAGGGCATGGTGGCCCCCTATGTCATCTGGTTGACGGCTTCGATCGCCGCCAGCGCTTCGGCGGCTGGCTTGTTGTTGATTTTGACTTCTTCCCCTTCTTTTTTCACTGCCGAAGTCACGTTGCCGACGAAGCGGTTGCCATAGAGGCCGACGTTTTCTGATTTTTTGCCGAGCGTGATGCCGACTTTCTGTTTGCCGCCGCCTGCGCCGCCTGGGTTGCCGATCGTGCAGCCGTTGACATTCAGGCCGCCCGCTTTTTCGGCGAGGAAGATGCCGGCCTTGGCCGCTTCGGCATTTTCGCCGTTGTCCACAATCGATGCTCCTGAGATATTGATCGAGTTGCCCGGCGCGCTGGAACCTTGCAGCCGTATCCCATGACCCTGGTTGGCGTAGTAGTTGCCGCCGATCACGTTGAAGTCAGAGACCGATTCGCTGAAGACAATGCCTTCCCCGCACGCCTCGGCGTGGCAGCTGGTCATTTCGCCGTTGAGAGCCGAGGCGATTTCGTAGCCCGTCACTGTGCAACCATCGGCGACGACGGTTGCGATCTCGAGATTCGTGCTGCGTTTGCTCGACGTGTCTTTGTTGCCGATGAGGAGGCCCTTTTCCCCGGTCTGCATCAGCACGTTCGACATTTGCAGCGTGTCGGTGTTGTTGACTTCGAACCACTTGGGCATGTCTTTGGCTTCGGCGGCCTGCCCACAGAAGTTGACGAACTGCACGACGTTCACGCGTTTGTTCGTTTCCCCGTTGCCCAGGACCACCGCGGCGTTGCCGTAGCCTTTGACGGAGTGGTTGAAGTTCTGAAAGCGGATGTTGATGCCGAAGATGCCGCCGATGTTTTCGATGTTGCCGACGAGGAACAGGCCGTTGAAGAAGTTGTCGCCGATCTTGATGTCCGCCATCGTGAGGTTCTGAATAAAGCCATGTGAGAGGTCGATCGCCGAACCCGACGCCTGTTTCGATTCGGATTCCATGCTCAGATGTTCGATCGTGTTGTTGCCTTCGGTGACTTCGATAAGGTTGATGTTGCCTTTGGCGATCAGGCGGGTGCCGTGGCTGTGCTGACCGATCAGGCGTACCTTGGCCGGGACTTTCAGCGCTGACGTGCAGGCATAGGAGCCCAGCGGCAGCAGGACGATCGTTTCTTCACCGCCGACTCCTGCGAGCGCAAGGGCTTCGTTGATCGCCGTGGCGTCATTCGTTACCCCGTCGCCTTTCGCGTTGAACGGAGCTTCCTTGACGTTGATGACGCCCATCGAGGCATTGAAGATGCCGTTCTCGATATTTTCCTGCTTCGCTGCGGTGACTTCGTAGGTCGAGCCTTTTTCGCCGTCTTTGTACTGCCCCTTTTTGTATGGCATCGCGGCTCCTTTAGGACGACAGGTCGGCGGGCTTGGGCGGCGGTTTGAGGATCTGCATGGCACCGAAGAAGGTCGGCGCGAAGCCTTCGGCAAACAAGTTGAAGCTCCACAGCGAGCCGGCGGTTTCTTCTTTCAGCCAGGGGTTGCTCGGCGTCGCATGGGCTTTTAGCCAGTTGGTCGCGTAGGGGTCGCCGCGGTAGGTGTAGCTGTTGGGCGACTCGGTTCGGAAGGTCATCCCTTCAGCTCCGCCCACGTCGGTCAGGAAGGCTCCGTACTTGACCAAGGCCCACACGATCGCCTTGACGTAGTTCGGGCCGGTCAGTTTTTCGACCTGCGTGTGGGTCAGGTTCAGCCGGAACCAGCAGCCGTTAGGCGGCGCGTATTCGTTCAGCGTCCCGAGCGCTTCGTTGCCGACGACCTCGCCCTGGTGCGCAGGGAAGACGTAGGGCAGCCGGCCATCTGCGGGTGAGGCGACGACCCCTTCGCCGTATTTCGTCGTCCCCCGCGGGGCGCAGCCCGCTTCTCCGGAGCCATGCGCTTTGCGTCCCTGTACGAGCCAGAACAGCGGGTGAGGGATGGCGTCTTCCCAGCCATTGACTTCATCGGCCCGTTTGAGCTCGGGGAAGCGGATGATGCCCGGCGCCTCGCAGACGCGAGCAGATGAGCCGCCGCCCGCCTCGTTGGTCGAGCCTCCGGTGACCCGCGCCGGTGAGGCGGCGTTGAAGGGGATCAGCGAGGCCGAACTGTTCGCCGAGTAGCCGCAGCCGTATTCGCTCAGGTCGTGGCCGTGGATCGTCGCGCCGCTGCCCGGTTCGATCGAGCGAAACGTTTTGCCGTCGATGATGTCGAAGTTGTTATCGACGTTCAGCGCTTTGGCTTTGGCTTCCGCGCTTTCGGGCACGCGCACTTTCGGCCATTTGGTGAAGCCGTCTTCAAACGTCTGTTCGGTGGTGGCACGCGCTCCGGCTTCGGTCGAGCCGAGCACCGTCGGGATGCCGGTCCAGTCGTTCGCCTGCTGCGTCGTCCAGAACGCCCAGCCCGCGAACACTTTTTTGGACTGTTTTTCGATCGATTCGCGGATCAGCGTGGACGAGGGATGAACGGTTGCTTTGGTCGCATCCCAGCGCCACATGTCCGGGCGGCAGGGGCGGTGGTTGTAGAGCCAGTCCTGCTCTTTGACGTAGGTATCGAATTTGGCCTGTTCGACCCCGGTGGGTTCTTCGCCTTTTTCTTTTTCGACTTCCGAGGGATGGATGCGCCCCGAGTGCTTCATTCGTAGACGACCCAGTTCACCGCGCCCGTGAATGCGGAGGCGAATTTGACCACGAACGATTCGCCCGATTTGCGTTCCTTGATCTCGCAGGCCACCGGCGTCCCGGTTCCTTCGAGGCTGATGATGATCGTGACCCCGCTGAAGGTGTTGGGGGCTGGGATCGTGCCTTCCGTGACCCCCGTGAATTCCGAGCGACCACGTTCGAGCGGGATCAGTTTGGAGATTTCGGAGATGAACTTGGCGCGGTTGATCGATTTGTTTTCGAGGTCAACGGTTTTGATCGTGCCTTCCGCGATCTTCGCGCTCGTGACAGCTTCGTTAGCGAGGTATTCGGTGATGACGCTGTTGGGCGTCAGGCCGGTGCCTTCTCCTGGCGGCACGCCGAGGATTTCCGTGCCCGCGTTGGTCGTAAAGAAGGAGAACAGGTAGCGCGTGCCCGCTGTCGTCACAAGGCTGGTCGGTTCAGCGCCCCCCACCCAGCTCACGCCTTTCCACGTCATTTTGCGCCCGCCCGTGGCGTCCTGCGTGGTGATGAGCGTCAGTTCCGCCGCGTGCGTCGTCGGGGCGTTGATGACTTCAAATTCGGTCGTCGCCACTTCGAGCGTTACGCGGAAGACGGTGGCTTTGGAGAGGTCGAGTTTCGTTTTCGCCGTCGTCGCTTTGAGCGATTCTTCTTTGAAGCCTTCGAGGTCGGTCAGCGTCTTGGCCGTGATCGCCGCCATGATCTGA
>Ga0134126_10000616_pt1 | contig 44818 bp, 37 predicted proteins | sample KB31752_FD_96881 | JGI IMG/M metagenome (GOLD analysis project Ga0134126, IMG submission 96881) | Terrestrial soil microbial communities with excess Nitrogen fertilizer from Kellogg Biological Station, Michigan, USA - KB3-175-2 | ecosystem: Environmental > Terrestrial > Soil > Unclassified ...
CCAGCATTCTCGAAAAAATGCTCTGGGCCTACACCATCTACTCTGCCGCCCTCACCCCTGTCGTCCTCGCCGCGTTCTATTCAAAGCGCGTGACCGCATGGGGAGCAGTAGCCGCCATCGCCGGCGGCACCATCGTCACCCTCTCCTGGGATCTCACGTGGGTCAACAAGAGCTTCGCCGGAATCCACGCGCTGTTTCCGCCCATCATTGCCGATCGCGACGCCATCTTTCCCGCACTCCTGGTCGCCGTGCTCGCCATGATCATTGTCAGCGCGGTCACGCCAAAGCCCCAGGCCGAGCAACTTGCCCGTTTCGCCGATTGATCTCTCACGCAATCCCCTGCATGCGATAGTCTGATCCCGCTGGAGGCGACGTCCCATGGACCCTACCCGTTCTACTGTCATGCCAACCCTACGCTACCGAGACGCCCAAGCCGCCATCGACTGGCTCTGCAATGAACTCGGCTTCACTTTGCATGCGTCCTATCCCGGCCCCAACAACACGGTTGGACACGCCGAGCTCACCCTGAACACTGGCATGATCATGCTCGGCTCCGAGAAGGACGACGAATACGGCAAAGGCTTCAAATCTCCCGCCGAACTCGGCAACGTCGAGACCCGCAGCACCTACGTCGTGGTGAAGGACGCGGAGGCGGTCTCTAACCGCGCCCGGTCCGCTGGTTCGCAAATCGTCCGTCCGCTCCACGCCACCGACTATGGCAGCCACGAATTTACCGTCAAAGACCCCGAAGGACACTCCTGGACCGTCGGCACCTATGACCCCTGGGCCACGCCGGCAATGTAGAAGGTGGACCACAGAGGACCGGCATTCTACTTCGCATTCACCGTCGGCCCCTCAGGCGTCTCCCCGGTCCGGAAGCCGATCACGTGATACACGGCCGGCTCATTGCCCGCATTCCTCACGCCGTGAAAAATGTTTGACGCCAGAAACACCACACCTCCGGGCCCCACTTTCTTCCATTCGCCATTGATCAGCGCCTCAATCGTGCCCGACTTCACGATCAGCATCTCCTCGTTGGGATGCTTGTGTGGCGCGTGCGGCGCTCCGCCCGCATTCAGCGTGGTCACGTGCACGTCCAGGTTCTTCAGCGTCGCCGTGGGCCCGTTATAGAACGAGCGGAACGACCCCGAATCCGTCGTCTTCACCGGAACGCTGTCCCAGTTGATCGCCCACGAGCCCTTCGCCGTCGAGGCCGCCTGCGCCAATGCAAATCCAACAGCCGTGATCGCCACCGCAACCAGCGCCACCATTCCATCCCTGCGAGTCAACATACCGTCCTCTCCTCCCAACACCGGCATGCTCCGAGTATCCTGTCGAGGATGCTTTCTTCGAGGATGCTCTCCCGGCGCTCTTTCTTCCATTTGCTGACGGGCCTTCTGGCCTGCCTCGCATCCCTCAACAGCTTCGCACAGCCGGAAAACAACGCCCTGGCCTGGCGTGGCGAACTGCCGGTTCGTGCGCGCCACGGCATGGTCGTAAGCGTGCACCATCTCGCGTCCGACGCGGGCCTCCAGATCCTTCGCGAAGGTGGCAACGCCGTAGACGCCGCCGTGGCCACTGGCTTTGCGCTCGCCGTCGTTCACCCCGCGGCCGGCAATCTCGGCGGCGGCGGATTCCTCCTCCTCCGCACCCATGACGGAAAATCTACGTTCCTCGATTTTCGCGAGAAAGCTCCGCTCGCCGCCACCGAAACCATGTACCAGGACGCGAAGGGAAAAATCATTCCCGGCGCCAGCGTCACCGGCTACCGCGCCATCGGCACTCCCGGCTCCGTTGCCGGCCTTGTCTACGCCGAGCGCAAATACGGTAAACTCGGCCTCGCCAAAGTCATGGCCCCTGCCATCCAGCTCGCTTCCGCCGGCTTCAACCTCACCGCCGAAGAAGCCGCCGAACTGCACGACAACAATCTGACCCCGTTCCCCGACTCTCGCCGCATCTTCCAGCGCAACGGCAGGTTCTACGCCGCCGGCGAAACGTTCCGGCAGCCCGAGCTCGCCCGCACTCTCCAGCGCATCGCCGCCAACCCTGACGACTTCTACCGCGGCCAGATGGCGCGCGAGCTCATCGCCGATCTCAAAAAAGGCGGCGCGCTCCTCACCCTCGAAGACCTCGCCCAGTACAACGTAGTCGAACGTGCCCCCGTCGTCGGCACCTTCCACAACTACACAATTCTCAGCGCTCCTCCGCCAAGCTCCGGCGGCATCGTACTCATCTCAGCGCTCAACATCCTCGAAAGCTACGACCTCGCAAAACTGGGCGACCGCACCCCGCAATCGCTCCACCTCATCACCGAGGCCTGGCGTCGCGCCTTCATGGATCGCGCCGATTATCTCGGCGATCCCGACTTCAATTCCATCCCCACCGCGGCGCTCATCTCGAAGAAATACGCAGCCGCGTGGCGTACCGGCATCTCTCCCGACCGCGCCACGCCGAGCGCCGATCTCAAACGCCCGGCCGGTTTCCTGCCTCCGGCACCCACCACGGCCGGCACGTATAAGGAATCCAACGACACCACCCACTACTCCGTGGTCGACAGCCAGGGTAACGCGATCGCCGTCACCACCACACTCAACAACGGCTTCGGCTCCGGCGTCACTTCCGGGTCTCTCGGATTCCTTCTGAATGACGAGATGGACGATTTCGCCTCCAAGCAAGGCGTACCCAACATGTACGGCCTCATCCAGGGACCCGCCAACGCCATCGCCCCCGGCAAGCGTCCCCTCAGCGCCATGACGCCCACCATCGTCCTCGAAGACGGCAAGCTGCGCTACGTCCTCGGCTCGCCCGGCGGTCCGCGCATCATCACCACGGTCGGCAACATTTTCCTGTCGGTAGCCGAAGGCGGCCTGAACATTCAGGAAGCAGTCGACGCCCCGCGCTACCATCACCAGTACCTGCCCGACACCCTCTATCTCGAGCCGGGCTTCCCGCCCGCCACGGTCGAAGCCCTCAGCAAGATGGGTTATCACCTCTGGCGAAGCCGTGATCACTGGTCCAACGGCGAATGCATCGCCATCGATCCAAAAACAGGCGAACTACTTGGAGGGCAGGACCACCGCAGCCACTACGGCAAAGCCGCCGGCTACTGAGGCGAGCCAGTTAGACGCTGTCGAGCTCGGCGAACAGCTCTTCGGGAATCACGCGGATAGGGCTCCCGGCGATCGTCAGTTCTCCCGTGCGCACAAGTTCCAGTCCGTTCTCCGAGCCACGATAGGCAACGCGCGCGTAGGGATCGATGACCCAGACATGCTCGATGCCGAACTGAATATATTCCATTGCCTTCAGCTCGGTTTTGCGCAGCGGGATATCCGGCGACTGCACTTCGATCACGAGCAGCGGCGGGTACGTCAGAATCCCTTCACGCTTCGAACCTTTACGCAAAATCGTGACATCTGGGACGCGGAAATGTCTCTTTTGCGTCTGCACGCGTTGTTCGGGCAGCGCGTACACACCCCAGTCCGCACCGTGGTTATTGAAAAGAGTTATCAGAATTCCCTGAACATAGGCATGCTCGAACTCGCCCAAGTCACGCTCCTCGATCACCCCGTCCACGTACTCGCAATCGTGCTCGAATACCGTGGACAGGTACTCCTCGACGGTCACGGGCTTGTCGTAGATGGGCTGGGTCGCCATGCAGTGATTATCCCTCCAACCGGCTCCGTTCGCTACAGCTCCGTCGACTTCGTCTCCGCGGTAGCCCGCGCCTTCAGCAGGAACTCGCTCAACGCCAGCGACCCCTGGTCGCCCTTGCCGCGCGTCCGTACACTCACCGCTCCCGCCTCCTGCTCCTTATCGCCGAACACAAGAATGTACGGCACCTTCTGGTTGGCGAAGTCGCGGATCTTGGCATTCATCTTCTCGTTGCGCAGATCCGTCTCCACCCGGAACCCCGCGGCCTTCAACTCGCCTTCCACTTTGGCCGCATACTCGGCATGCCGCTCGCTGATCGGCACCAGCCCCATCTGCACCGGGGCCAGCCACAGCGGAAACGCTCCCGCATACTGCTCGATGAGCACGCCGAAAAACCGCTCCACGCTGCCGAACAACGCGCGGTGCACCATCACCGGCTGATGCCGCTCGCCATCCTCGCCCACATACTCCAGCTCGAATCGCGCCGGCAGATTGAAGTCGAACTGCACCGTCGATAGCTGCCACAGCCGCCCCAGCACGTCCACCAGCTTGAAGTCGATCTTGGGACCGTAAAATGCTCCCTCGCCGGGAATTCTCTTGAACGGAATACCGCGGCGGGTCAGCACCCGATCCAGCGCCGCTTCGGCGCGGATCCAGTCTTCCTGCTTGCCCACGAACTCGCCAGGCCTGCTGGGATCGTGCGCGGAAAGCTCGACGCGATACTCCGCGAAGCCGAATGTCTTCAACACCGCCTCCGCAAAATCAATGCAGGCATCCATCTCGTCTTCGATCTGGCTGGGCGTGCAGAAAATGTGTGCATCGTCCTGGGTGAAACCTCGCACCCGCAGCAACCCGTGCATCGTGCCCGAGCGCTCGTAGCGATACACATTGCCCAGTTCCGCATAGCGTTGCGGCAGGTCGCGATAGCTCTTCGGCGAATTCTTGTAAATCAGGATGTGCCCCGGGCAGTTCATCGGCTTCAGCCGGTACTCGGCATCGTCCAACTCCATCGGCGTATACATGTTGGCCGCGTAAAACCCCTCGTGGCCGCTGATCTCCCACAAATGCCGCCGCATCACGTGCGGCGTAAACACAAGCTGATAGCCCCGCCGCAGGCACTCATCGCGCATCCAGTCTTCCATCACCTTGCGGATGATGCCGCCCTTCGGGTGCCAGAAGATCAGCCCTGCTCCCGCGACTTCCTGAATGCTGAACAAATCGAGTTGCTTGCCCAGGAGCCGATGATCCCGCTTTGCCGCCTCCTCAAGCCGCGCGAAGTGCTCGTCCATCTCCTTCTTCGAGAAAAATGCCGTTCCGTAAATCCGCTGCAGTTGCGGATTTTTCTCGTCGCCCAGCCAGTACGCGCCGGCCAGATTGGTCACCTTCACCGCTTTCACCCGCCCCGTCGACGGCACGTGGGGCCCGCGGCAAAAATCCACAAACTTGCCATTGCGATAAAAGCTCACTTGCGACCCCGGCTCCGTAAACCGCGTCACAAAATGCGTTTTCATGAAGTCGCCATCGCGTTCAAACTCCGCCAGCGCCTCTTCCCGAGGCTCATACTCGTGCACGAACTTCTCGTCGCGCGCCACCACCTCGGCCATCTTCTTCTCAATCGCCTGCAGGTCCTCCGGCGTGAACGGTTTCTCGCGATAAAAGTCGTAGAAGAATCCCGAATCCGTCGCCGGCCCGTGCCCCAGCTTGGTCTCCGGAAACAGCTCAAGCACCGCGGTCGCCAGCACGTGCGCAGCCGAATGCCGCACCACCTTCAGCGCCTCGGGATCCCGCTCCGTCACTAGCTCCAGCTTCACGTCCTCATGCAGCGCAGTTCCAAGGTCCACCAGCCGCGGCGCGCTCTTGTCCTCAGCCGAATACATGGCGGCTTCAGCAGGCGCCGCTTCCGCCGACCCTTCCTGCTTCGTCCCCTCACCAGACGCGCCGCCGGCCGTCACAGCGGCCAGCGGAGTGATTCGCGCCACCACGCTTGCTGACGCCAGCCGCGGCGAAATCGAGTTGGCAATCTCAAGAGGTGTTGTGCCCGCGGGCACTTCACGGACAGAACCGTCCGGCAGTTGAATGGCGATGATCTGCTTGCTCATAAATGAAGAAATCCCCACTGAATTCAGCGCGTTCTCGCATGCGCGGGTACTTTACAGGATACAGCCACCCCCGAACGTCTCCGCTCGCAGCCGTGAGCATCGGTCGCCCGCAATTCCCCGTTCAGAATTACTTTCAGAATTACGCCCTGAATTTCCTACTTGCCAATCGTGCCCACGCCGTACTAAAACGATTCACGAATAGCACTACAGTGGAACTTCCCCGTACTCCTCCTGGTCCGCCCGCGTACCCGTTCTGGGCATGGTCAGGTCATGCGGACGCGGCCTACGTTTCCCCCGTAGCTGAAATTCAACCGGCACGGAAATTCAACCGGCACGAACGAAAGGCTCTCTCAATGCAGGTTTTGTGCAAACGTACTTCCCATTCCCCGGATGTGTGCTGTCCCGTCTGTGCTCAGGGTTTCGTCCTCATCTGCGAACGCCAATCCAAGGCCGACCGCTCCCACGCTCTCCGGGATGTCACACACGTTTTGCGCAGTCATCATCTCAATCTCCCCGGCCCCGGTGCCCACCCTCAGAGCGGCTTTCCCGTCCCGCACTCGAGCGGCTCCACAGCTTTTTCAGGCGCCGCCGTCCTGGGCAATGCACCTAGTTGGGCACTTTAGCGCATCTCATTTAGCAGTACAGTTTCGATCCTGCAAGCGCGGCAGGGTTGGCGGAGTAGGGCGCGAGCGCCCCATAACCGCAGCAATAGCAAGATCGGCAGGACAACCGGCACAGCTCAAAAAAGCTCTGCCGGAAAAAGAACAACACGGTCCGCCGCCAACTTTTGAACTCAGCCTCCGGTTCTCTCCTTAGCCTTTTGGCACTGACGAGACCGATCTACAACCTGCGTTGCTTCCCGGTGCCGGCCGGCGACTACACCCTTGAGGTCATCGCCGCCGGCATCCTTCTTTTGCGCCTTCCCGGTTCAGATCGATTGGCTTCTTCCGCGACCCCTGATGCCTGATGCCGAAGAATCCTCCGCTCCCTGCGAGCGCCGAATCCCAACTTCGCTGCGCACGCCTATCCAGGAGTTACCACCGGATGGTTAGGACTGCATGAGTCTGACATGAATGTTTTTTTAGAAATCCAGAGCGATGTCCTGCTACGCCAATCGGTTCTTACCGACCCGCTCCATCGACCCGTCCCGCGATACGCCCCATCAGCCACTCCAGAGCAGCAGCCTCGTCCTCAATCTCAGTTCGCAGCCCAGCCGTAAGCAGTGGCACAGGCGCCCGCAGCCCGGCGAGGCGTACCGCGTCCTTTTCGGTGGTGAGGAGTGCATCAGCGCCGGCGGCCTTGGCCTGGGTTGCGAGCCGCTCCAGATCGGCGGCGGTGTAGCGATAGTGATCGCGAAAAACCCGCCGCCCTGCGAGCCGTATCCCGGCGGCTTCCAGACCCGCAAAGAATTGCTCCGGCCGTGCGATCCCGCAAAGCGCCAGCACCGGACCAGCGACCTGCGGCACATCCATGCTGCGCCGCAGGCGCCAGACAGGCCCGATCCATCGCGCCTCCTCGGAATTGCGATCGACTGGCACCGGCTTCAGCAGATATCGCGCAAGCTCTTCGTCCTCAGCCGGAATCGCCAGCACAGTTGCTCTCTGCAGCGCGGAAAGCGGCTCCCGCAAATTTCCCGCGGGGAGAAGCCTATCTCTAAGATCGGCGCGGCTGAGGAGCAGGATGTCGATATCGCGATGAAGCTGCCGGTGCTGAAAGCCGTCGTCGAGAAGATGGAGCGCGGCGACTCCCGGCGGCGACTCCGACTCGGCAAGCAGACCGGCGTCGTAGCGCCGAGAAGCCACATACACGGGCACTCCGGCTTGCCGCGCGATGAGCAGCGGCTCGTCCCCGAACTCGGCCGCAGATCCATCGGCACGTACGCGCGCGGGCTCCCGTCCACTCCGCCCGTATCCGCGCGAAAGCACATTCACGTGGAACCCGTTTGCCGCGAGAGCCCTGGCAAGAGCGATGGTCAGCGGTGTCTTGCCGGCTCCTCCAGTGGACAAGTTTCCCACGCTGATTACCGGAAGCCGCAGCCGTTGCAACGCCTCGGCGCCCGATCGCAGACGCCTCTCGCGCAGTGCCAATCCCATCCGGTAAAGCGGGATCAGCGGAGCCAGAACCGAACGCCCGTTCATGCGCCGCGCTCCGCCTGAACCGCCGCCGCAGCGTCCGCAACACCGGCCCCCAGCAGCGAAGCAATAGCCTCCACGCAGCGCCCCGTTGCGCCTGCTTGCTGTTCAAACACCGCACGGGCGCGTTCTCCCATCGCTCGCGCCGCGGCACCGCCGGAATCCTGTTCGACCAGCAGTTCGGCAATCACCCCCGCAAACTCTTCCCTGCGGACGATGCGCATGGCGCGCGCAATCAGAAGATCGTCCGCAATGGCCCGGAAGTTCGCGTAATTCGGCCCCATCAAAATGGGCACTCCAAACTGCGCCGGCTCCAGCGGATTGTGGCCCCCGGCCTGAACCAGGCTCCCACCCACAAACGCGACTGCGGCGAGCGAATAGATCGAGGCGAGTTCTCCAATCGTATCGAGCAGAACAATATGCCCCGCCCGAAGAGATCCCGCCGAACCGGCCTGCTTGCTGTTCCACGCCGAACGCCTTACCCACGGGATCCCCGAAGCGTCCAGGCGTGCCGCAACGTAATCGAAGCGCTCCGGATGGCGCGGCGCAAGCACCGTAATTAGCGGCTGGCCTGAAGCAACCAGGCTGCGATGCGCGTCGAGCACGGCCGTCTCCTCGCCCTCCAGCGTGCTGCCGGCCACGAGGATCGGCACGCCCATCGACATGCCTCGCAGCACCCGGGTGGCATCGGCCTCGTCACCAGCGCGCACGTCGAACTTCAAGTTTCCGGCCACGCTTACACGTTCCGCCCGGCATCCCAGCTCAAGCAGCCGCCCGGCATCCACTCGCGTCTGCGCAAGCACCAGCGCAAGCCGCGACAGAAAGCCTCCCCACAGCCCGCGCAACCGCCGGTATCGCGGCCATGACCGGTCCGAGATTCGGGCATTGACCACTGCCACCGGAATCCCGCGCCGGAAGCAGCCAGCCAGCAGATTCGGCCAGAATTCGGTTTCCGCCAGGATGAGCAGTTCCGGGCGAAGTGCGTTCAGCCACGCGCCGACAGCCCAGAACAGGTCGAGCGGACAATAAAACACCCGCCCGGCTCCAAAACGTTGCCGAGCAAGCGCCTGCCCCGTGCGCGTGGTGGTCGAAATAAGGATCTGGTGCCCGGCCAGCGCCGCGTCAAGCTCAGCAACCAGCCTCGAGACAGCGAGCACTTCGCCCACCGAGACGGCATGAATCCAGACCACGGGCCGCGTGTCGGAACGCGTGCGAAACCGGCCAGAGACAAAACCGAGGCGGTCCAGCAGCCCTTCGCGATACTTATGGGTGGTGGCCATCTGCCACAGCCACCACGGCGCGCTCAGGATCAGGCCGAGCACTAGCGCGAGGTTGTAAAGAATCAGAATCATGCGAGACGGATTCGAGCGTCGCCCGGTCTAACCCTACGATGATACAGTCGAACCCGATGAGGCCCTTCGCTGGTATCCCCCTGCTGACGCTTGTCCTGGCAGTGCCGGCTTTTGCCCGGGACCACACCCCTCCGCCGGTGCAGCCCGCAACATCCTTCGCCGCTGTCGAGGTGCACGAGAAGGAAAAGGTGGCCATCGCCGCGGAGCCCTACGACACCAAGGAGAAAGAGTCCATCTTCCGCGTCGATTACCTCTCCCATGGCGTCATGCCCGTCCGTCTCATCGTGACCAACAACGGAGATAAGCCAATCTCCCTGCGCGATGCGCGCATCCTGTTCCAGACCGCGGAAGGGGACCGCATCCAGGCCGCCGAGCCGGAGGATATCGAGCGCCTGATGACGCGCAAGGAGCGCGAAGGCGGCAAGATCCCGCTCCCCGGGCCGCTGCCGCCCATTCATACCAAAGCCAAGGCCAGCAACAAGGACATCGAGGCCGACTTCAACACCTTTGAATATGGCGCCCTCGTCGTGGAACCGCACACTACGCGCGCCGGCTTCCTCTGGTACGACGTGTCGCAGCTCGATCATCCACTGAAGGGCGCCAAGCTCCACCTGCACGCTCTCAAGAATGCCGACGGCGAGGACCTGTTCTACTTCGAAATCCCTTTCGACAAATACCTGCAGTCGAAATCCAGCCAGATGGACTGAGGCTGCGCATGCGGCGCGTCTGCGGCTCTGCGTGTTTGCTTTTGCTCCTCGCGCGTCTTTCTTTTCGGGGATTGGCACAAGACGGGGTGCAGCCTGCAACCAAGCCCATGTTTAAGGTCGATTCGCCGTTCGTCTGGGTTCCCGTGTCTTTTGAGAATCCGGATGGCAACGCAATCAGAGATGCGGAAATCAGCGGGATTCAATTATGGGATAACGGGCTTCGGCAAAAGCTGCTGCCCGTCAGAACCGACGATCTTCCCGTTTCGCTGGTGATTCTGATGCAGACCGGCGGCTCTGCACGTCGATTCCTCTCCAGTTACGCGGACCTGCCATCGCTCATTGGCAACCTGGTGGGCGATTCGGTTCACGAAATCACGCTTATCACTTTCGACAGCCGCATTGAGGAGGTGTGGCATTTTCCGAATCGAAGCGATGGTGTGAACTACGCGCTGACGCACCAGGAAGCTGGGGATCAGGGAGCGGCGATCAAAGATGCCGTGGCGTTTGGCGTTCGGCAGTTGCAAGCTGAGCCGGGGCGATTTCGCCGCATCGTTTTGCTCTTGAGCGAAAACACAGATCGGGGCAGCTCGACCGCTTCGCAGTCGCTGCTTGAACAGCTTGGATCGGCGAGCACCATCGTGTATTCGCTGAGGTTTCCGAACCGGACGGAAGATGCGAACCGATTCCGGGATCATGCACGATCGAGCAAGAGCACTCCGGCAAGCGAGCTAAGCAAGTGGCTGGGAGCGCTGGACCGAAGCACGGCGGAGGGGGCCGCATCCCTTACGGGCGGCTGCAGTTTCCAGTTTAATGACCAGCGGTCGTTCAACTCTGGATTGCTGGCAATCGCCGAGCACTTTCGCGACGCTTTTACTTTCGGGTTCCAGCCGGTGCCAGATGCACCAGGATTCCACGCGCTGAAGGTTGAAGTTTTGTCGCCGAGGTTCAGGATCACGGCCAGGAAGGCGTACTGGTCAACGCTTGCGAAGTGAGTAATTGGCATCGTCGACCGTGCCCGGACACAGTTGGCCGCACCGCGTCGCCTCACTCGTAGTAAGTCGCCGAAGTAGTATCCGTCTCCCACACCGTGCAATCTTTCACGCGCACTCGCCCGCCGGTCATGTCGGCGAGCTGCTGGTTGGTCTGGTCAAAGAAATAGCGGGCCAGGTTCTCGGCCGAGGGATTCAGCGTCGTGAACGGCTCCAGATCATTGAGCATCTGGTGGTCGATCCGATCGATCACAGGGCGCATCACCTGCTTGAGCATTTTGAAGTCAAGCAGCAGGCCCGCCGGGTCGAGTTCACGGCCCATCAGCGTGACGCGCACCTTGTAGTTGTGCCCGTGCGGGTTCTCGCAGCGGCCGCGATAGTTGCGCAGGTAGTGCCCCGAGGAAAACCCGGCCTCCACATTGATTTCATACATTGCTTTCGAACCCGCCTTGAAGGGGAATTCCCTCAGTTCCGATTCTAGTTGCCCGGGTGTCCGTTGTGGGGACGGCGGCGCCGTGCCAGCCGTGCCCGCTCGCTGCGGCGGTCCACCTGCTCGAACAGGTGCGTCATCACACCGATGAGCGCGGAGGCGAGGCCGGCAAGAAGAAGAACCAGCGCGATAGTCCGCCACATGGAGGCGTTTTCCGGCAGTCCCGGCTGAAAACTGCCCGGCACGAACGACATGCCCCCGGAGAGCAGGGCGAAGAAGCCGAGCGTGGCGCCGAGAATGTAAAAGTTGCGCGACATGCCACTGGAGATCCTGTCTCCATTGTACGAGCGCTTACCCTGCCAGGTTCGCCGATCCCGTGACCTGCACCCCGGCTCGCTCGAATTCGCGCTCCATCCGCTCGACCGAATCCTTGAGGCCAATGGCCCGGCATGCGTCCTTGATCACGACGGAATCGAACCCATGCGTCCGTGCGTCCAGGGCCGAGTAACCCACGCAGTAGTCGTAAGCCAGCCCAACCAGGAAAACCCGCCTGATCCCACGCTCGCGCAGGTAGCCGCAGAGCCCCGTGGCGGTCTTGTGGTCGTTCTCAAGAAACGCTGAATAAGAGTCGATTTCTGGATGGAACCCCTTGCGCAGGATCAGCTCTGCCTGGGGCAGATGCAGATCGGGGTGGAACTCCGCTCCGCGCGTCCCCTGCACACAGTGATCGGGCCAGAGCGTCTGCGTCCCGTACCCCGCTTCAATGTCCTCGAAAGGCCGCTTGCCCGGATGAGCACGTGCGAACGACATGTGCTGCGGACTGTGCCAGTCCTGCGTGAGGATAATGTGCTCGAACAGCGGCGCAACGCGGTGAATCACCGGAATCACAGCGTCGCCATCCGGCACCGCCAGCGCCCCGCCGGGGCAAAAGTCGTTTTGTACGTCGGTGACGATGAGGACGTCATTATGAAGAATCTTCATGGGCCGGATTCACCTGACTCCATTCTCCACGGTTCGGGCCACTGTCCGGAATCGCACACGGGGTTCGGAATCGAACGGTGCCGGCCGGCCGATGGGGGTGATAGTGTGGCCCATCCGGTCTGATTCACGGTCAGCCGCAGGTGGCCAGTATGGAACCGCGATTGCACGCAAGACGTAGTTCACCTATATCCCCGGATGGAGGTCCCCTCGATGGCATTGTGGATTGCCCAGCTCAAGCAGGTCATGCGGCGCCTGGGACGCGCGCCCATGTTCACCGCACTCACCTTGCTGACCCTTGCCATCGGTGTGGGCGCCAACACCGTCATCTTCACAGTGGTTGAGAATGTAATCCTCAAACCGCTACCCTATCCCGATGCCAATCGCCTGATTGGCGTCTGGTACCAGGCGCCGGGGATCAAGTTCGCCGGCGATTACATGAACATCGCACCCTCGCATTACTTCATCAACCGGGAACAGAGCAGAACACTGGAAGACATCGGCGCTTACGATGGCGATTCGTTCAGCGTCACGGGCGCCGGCGAGCCCGAGCAAATCCCCGGCCTCGATGTTACCGACGCCACGCTCTCTCTGCTCGGCGCCAAGCCTGCTGTGGGCCGCCTCTTCACCCGCCAGGATGACACGGCTGGCGCGCCCAAAACCGTCATTCTCTCCTATGGCTACTGGCAGAAGAAATTCGGCGGCGCAACGTCGGTCATCGGTCAGACCATCACCATGGACGGCGTAGCACGGCAGATCATAGGTGTTCTGCCTCGCGGCTTCCAGTTCCTCGACTACGACAAGGTCGAACTGGTCGTTCCCTTCCAGTGGGACCGCAGCAAAATGCATCTGGGCAATTACAGCTATGAGGGATTGGCTCGGCTTAAGCCTGGCGTTACCATGGAACAGGCCACCGCCGATCTAGATCGCCTCGTCCCCATTGCTTTCAATACCTTTCCTCCCCCAGATGGCTTTTCGAAGTCGTTGTTCGAATCAGCTCACATGACGTCCAGCCTGCATCCGCTCAAAAAAGACGTCATCGGTGACATCGGCAACGTGCTCTGGGTGATCATGGGAGCGCTCGCGCTGGTCCTTCTCGTAGCGTGCGCCAACGTGGCCAACCTCCTGCTGGTCCGCGTAGAGGGCCGTCGGCAGGAACTCGCCATCCGCTCCGCGCTCGGCGCAAGCTGGGGCCGCACCGCCGGCGAACTCATTGCTGAAAGTCTCGCGCTCGGCGCCGTAGGAAGCCTGATCGGCCTCGCTCTCGCCTTCGCCGCACTGCGCGCGCTTCTCTGGGCGGCGCCGGTGGGTCTGCCTCGCCTTCATGAGATTCACATCGATGTTTACGCCTTGCTCTTTACCGCCGGCCTGGCGCTGCTCACGAGCCTGGTCATCGCCATTCTGCCCATCGTGAAATACGCAGGATTGCGCGCCACCACCGGTCTGCGCGAGGGCGGACGCGCGCTCAGCCAGGGCCGGGACCGGCTGCGCGCCCGCAAGACCCTTGTCGTAGTCCAGGTCGCCATGGCCCTGGTGCTGCTCCTCTGCTCCGGCCTCATGATCCGCACATTCCTGGCCCTCACCCATGTCGATCCCGGATTCAACGCTCACCAGGGCCTGGAGACGTTCCGCTTCTACATTCCGGAAACTCAGATTCCCGACTCGCAGGCCGACCGCATCTTGCGCCAGTACCAGCAGATTGCCGACCGTATCGCAGCGGTCCCCAGCGTCACATCCGTCAGCTTCTCGAGCACTGTGCCACTGTCCGGCAACAGCAGTAACGACGTTCTCTATGCCCAGGACCACCCGATGAGCGAGGGCAAACTCCCTCCCATTCGGCGATTCAATTTCGTCGCGCCTGGCTACTTCTCCACGCTGGGCACGCGGATCGTCGCCGGCCACGAGATCTCTTGGGACGATAACTACAACAAGCTTCCCGTCGCCATGATCTCTGAAAATATGGCTCGCGAGTGGTGGGGGTCGGCCCGCGCTGCGCTCGGCAAAAAGATTCGTGTCGCCAACACCGATGACTGGCGCGAGATCGTGGGCGTGGCCGAAGACGCGCACTACGATGGCGTGGATAAGCCCGCACCCACCACAGTGTACTGGCCGCTCCTGCGCTCCAACTTTGAAGGCCAGAAGACCGACGTGCGCCGCGGTGTCTTCTTTGCCGTCCGCTCCTCGCGCGCCGGCTCACAGGAGTTTTTCCACGAAATCGAGCAGGCGGTCTGGGGAGTCAACGCCAGCAACCCCCTTGCCAACCCACGAACCATGGATGAGATGTATACCAAGTCCATGGCCCGCACCTCGTTTACCCTGGCTCTGCTCTCCGCGGCCGGCGCCATGGCCCTGCTGCTCGGCGTCATTGGAATCTACGGCGTCATCTCCTACACCGTTGCCCAGCGATCCCGCGAGATCGGCATCCGCATGGCGCTCGGAGCCCAGCGCTCGGAACTCACAAGGCTATTCGTTCGCCAGGGGCTTGCGCTCACCGTGATTGGAGCGGGCGCGGGCCTCGCAGTAGCGTTTGCCGCCATGCGGCTTCTGTCTTCCATTCTGTTCCACGTGAGCCCGTTCGATCCGCTGACTTACGCTGTCCTCACGCTGGTGCTTCTGTTCACCGCGGGAATCGCGTGCTATGTCCCCTCCCGCCGCGCCGCCGCGGTGAACCCCGTGGATTCGTTGCGGGCGGAATAAACCTCGTGGCACAGAATCGCTCGCCACGTGGCTAGCGCAACAAGGGCATACGGGATCGCCCGAACTACAGACGCCAGGCGATCCCGCCCACAGGCGTGACCGCTGTCACATACCTTCTTCCCTTCACACTGCTACTGTGAATCTGCTCCCGGAGAAATCCGGGAGTTTGGCATTTTAGGGCAGGGGATACCCCCCTCCCCCCTGGAAATATTTTGCTCTTGGGGATAATTCTAGTAAATAGCACATTACAAATCACTTGTATAATGTGCTGTATTAAATTGTTTTTCATGATACGAAAATCAGCCGTCTTGCTTGTCCTACTTCGCTGCGAAGAAGCCTTCCACATCCGTGATGTCCGTGGTCAGCCGATACGGTGGCAGACTCGCAAGAAAAGTCTGCCCATAGCGCATGGTCCGCATGCGCGGATCGAGCAGCACCAGCACTCCTCGATCCTCTAGCGATCGGATCAGCCGCCCGAATCCCTGCTTCAAGGTGAGCACGGCTTCCGGCACCTGGTATTCGAAGAAGGGTTTTCCACCAGCTTCCTCAATCGCCTTCATCCGCGCCTGCACCACCGGATCGTTCGGCACCGCAAACGGCAGCCGGTCGATGATCACGCAACTGAGCGCCTCTCCCTGCACGTCCACGCCCTGCCAGAAGCTCGCAGTACCAAACAGCACCGCATTGGGCGTATTCCGGAACTCCTCCAGCAGCGCCTTGCGCGGCGCGGTTCCGTGCAGCAGGATCGGCCAGTCCAGAACCGGGAGCAGGCGCTCGTAAAGATCGCGCATCTGGCTATAGCTGGTGAACAGGCAGAAGGCGCGCCCCTTCGTGATGTCGAGCACGCGGCGAATCTTCTCAGCGGCCGCTGCCGCGAATCCACCGTCACGCGGGTCGGGCATCTCCGGCGGCAAATACAAGAGCGCCTGCTCGCCATATTTGAAATGCGATGGCACCACCAGTTCGCGAGCCTCGGTGAGCCCGAGCCGTTTGCGCATGTGCTCGAAGCCGCCTTGCACGGTGAGCGTGGCGGACGTGAGCACCACCGTCGGAATGGTCTCGAATACCAGGTCGTGCAGCAATTCCGAAACGTCGATCGGCGTAGCCTGCACAAATGTCGACCGCGTCTGTCCGCGCCCGATCCGCGCCGCTCCGTCGCGGTCAACCGCCATACACGCGCCGTTCCAGCCAGTAGACAATGTTGCTGGCGTTCGATTCCATCAGGAATTCGAGCTCGCCGCGCAGGCGGGCTACACGCTTGCGCAGCCCGGGCGCTTCGTCCACTTCCTTCAGATTGGCGATTTCATCTTCAATGCGCCGCAGCGTCGCCCGCACGCCGGTATAGAGGTCGCCCTGCGTTTCCAGAAATTCTTCGCGCGCGGTGAACGGCTGCCGCCCATCACCTGCCATTGGCAACCCGGCAAAGAACATGCGCGCACGATCGCGCAGCTGCTGCGTCAGCACCGGCAGCCCGAGCGCGCCTTCCTTCCCCCGCAACTGCGCGTCCGTATCGCGGGCCAGCTCTTCAAAGCGAATGTTCGAAACCGACAGTCCGAAGTAGCTTGACGCCACCTCCTCCAGTTCATGCGCCTCGTCGAACACCACCGCGGCCGCCTCCGGCAGGATGCCTGCATCGGGCGCGCCGGACATCTCGCGCTTGACCGCAAGGTCGGCGAAGAAGAGGTGATGGTTCACGATGATGATGTCCGACTCGAGCGCTCGGCGCCGCATCTCGGTGATAAAGCAGTTCTGGAAGCTGGGGCAGGTCTGGCCCAGGCAGGCGTCGCTGCGAGCATCGAGCTTGGCCCACAGAGCGCTCGATTCGGGCATGCCGGAGAGCTCTGCGCGATCCCCCGTCTCCGTCTGCTGCTCCCACTCGGCGATCTGGCGGTATTGATCAATCTCCTCCAGGCCGGAAAGGATCGGCTGGTTGCGCAGCGTGACCAGCTTGTGCCGGCACAGATAGTTGGCGCGGCCCTTCATGTAGCAGATGCGCAGCTCGCCCAGCAGCGATTCGAGGAAAGGGATATCGCGAAAATAGAGCTGGTCCTGCAGGGCCTTGGTGCCGGTTGAGATGATCACGCGCTGGCCCGTGCGCAGCGCAGGAAGCAGATAAGCGAGCGTCTTTCCGGTCCCGGTGCCCGCCTCTACGATCAGGTGCCGCCTCTCGGCCATTGCCCGCTCCACGGCGCGCGCCATTTCAAGCTGGCCCGGCCGGTACTCATACGGCAGCGGCGACCGCGCGAGGATGCCCCCGGGCGCGAAGAACTCGTGCAGAGTGGGCAAGGCGCGAGTTGTAGTTTCGACGGAGGCCATGCTATGAGGCTGCTTCTTCCATCATAGGGATTGCAGGAGTTTCGCGCCGCCTGGGGTGCCGGACTTGACCCTCATAGATGGACTAAGTAAACTTAGTCCATGGCGTATACGGTGCACCAGGCCAAGACCCAGTTCTCGAAGCTGATGCGCGAAGCGGAGGCTGGCAAGGAAGTTATTGTGATGCGGGGGAAGAAGCCGTCTGTAAAGCTGGTTCCGGTCCAGGCCAGCGTATCCCGCAAGGAATTAGCCGGCGCATACTCCAAGGGTAGTGTTCAATGGGACGACAGCGCATTGGACCCTATGACCGACGAGGAATTGATTCAATACGGATTCGGCTACATGCTGGATGCACCGCTGGTTCCGGCGTCTGAGAAAGTTGGGAAGTGACCTACCTTCTCGACACGCATACACTGATCTGCTTTCTGCGTGTGCCGGGCGGGCTGCCTCCGCAGGTTCGCACGCTGCTGGAAGACCCGGAGTCCACGCTGGCGATTTCTCTCGCGACGCCATGGGAGATGGCAATCAAAGTGGGCGTCAGCCGGTTGGACGCCCAGGATATTCTGGATGACTTCGATGCCATTCTTACGCGCGGAAACTTCAATCTTGTTACCCCGACCGTGGCGCAGGTAATTGGGAGTGGCCGCCTGCCGCTGTATCATCGCGATCCCTTCGATCGACTGATCGCGTATCAGTCGATCGACCTGGGATGGACTGTGCTGAGCAAAGACGTCATCCTCGATGCTTATGGTGTCCGCCGTTTGTGGAACTGAGAGCGCGCGACCGATAAGTCACCACTGCGTACGCATTACTGGAGTTTTGTTTGCCGAACTATCGCCGATCCGTGATTCCCGCCCAGCCTGGCGCGGAAAAGCTCCCGCAGGTGGCCATTGTTGGCCGCCCGAACGTGGGCAAATCCACGCTCTTCAACCGGCTCACCAAGAGCCGACGCTCCATCGTCGGCGACGAGCCCGGCATTACGCGCGACCGCATCTACGGCGAGTATGAGTGGGCCGGCCGACGCTTCCGGCTGGTGGACACAGGCGGCATCGTTCCCGATGACGCCGAGCTCATTCCCACAGAGATCTTCCGCCAGGCACGCGTGGCGCTCGAAGAAGCCGACGCCCTGATTCTGGTCGTCGATGTGCGGACGGAGCTGGCCAGCCCGGATTACGACCTGGTCCGCATGCTGCTGAAGGGCGGTAAGCCGGTATTCCTGGCCGTGAACAAGGCCGAGGGCGAGGCCATGTCGGCCGCGGCGGAGAACTTCCGGCAACTCGGCATCCGTGAGGTCTACCCGGTGAGTTCGGAGCACGGCCTTGGCATCGGGGAGCTGCTGGATGCGGTGTCTGCGGCTATTCCAGAGCGCGAAGGCGTTGCGGAAGCGAAACCCGAAGATCTGATCGAAGAGCCCAAGGAGAACGACGGCGAAGTTGGCTCGAAGGAGACGCAATCCCCGACAGCTCAGGTCCACCGGACCCACGGCGAGTTCGAGCAGCACGAAACTTCAGTGGCGATCATCGGAAGACCGAACGTAGGTAAGTCCACGCTGCTGAATGCATTGACTGGCACCAGTCGAGCCATCGTATCGCCGGTTGCGGGTACCACCCGCGACGCGGTGGATGAGTTGGTGGAATTCGAGGGCTCGCAGCTGCGGTTCGTGGACACGGCCGGCATCCGCCGCAAGGACAAGACGCACCTGATGGCCGAGAAGCTGAGCGCTGGCATAGCGCGGCGGCACCTCGAGGCAGCCGATGTGGCGCTTCTGGTCATCGACGCGACCGAAGGCGTCACATCCTCAGACGCGACCATCGGCGGGTACGCGCACGAGTCCGGACGGAGCGTAATCCTCGTGGTGAACAAGTGGGATGCGGTGACCACGGGCAGGACCGACGGCAAGCCTCCCGCGGATCGCGACATCTTCGAGCGCCAGTTGCGCAACGTGCTCAAGTATCTCGACTACGCCCCGGTAATCTTCCTGTCAGCGAAAGAAGGCAAAGGCATGGGTCGCGTACTTCGCGAGGTGAAGCGCGTGGCGGCGGAGCGGCGCAAACGCGTAACCACCGGGCAGATGAACCGGTTCCTGGAAAAGATCGATTTCCAGCGGGCGCCGGTGCCCATGGCCAAGCGGATCCGAATCTTCTATATGACGCAGGCCGCGGTAGCGCCGCCCACGTTCGTGCTGTTCACCGATCGCGATATCCGGCTGCACTTCGCCTTCGAGCGGTTTCTCGAGAACCAGGTACGAGAGGCATTCGGTTTTGAGGGAACGCCGATCTGGTTCAAGGTGAAAGCGCGCAACGCGGATAAACAGAACGAGTAGCCGGGTATGCCGTTCTTTGTTGGCACAGCAGGCTGGACAGTGCCGAAGCAGCACCTGGGGCTCTTTTCCGCCTCGGATGACGCCGCAAACCTTTCGCATCTTGAGCGCTATGCAGGCCGGCTGCGCTGCGCGGAGATCAACTCCAGCTTTCACCGGCCGCATCGGCGCGCTACGTGGGAACGCTGGTCGGGGGTCACGCCCGCCCACTTTCGCTTCGCGGTGAAGGCGCCAAAGGCCATCACCCACACCGCAAATCTGGTCAATACCGGTGGCGCCCTGCTGGAGTTCTTTGAGGCGGTAGGCGGCCTCGGTGAGAAGCTCGGGCCCGTGCTTTTCCAACTCCCCCCGAAGCTCGCTTTCGATGAAGGCGTCGCCCGGGAGTTCCTCAGCACCTTGCGGGAACTGCATCCGGGCGCGGTCGTGCTGGAGCCGCGCCATGCGAGCTGGTTCACCCCTTCGGCCGACCGCCTGCAGCGAAGCTTTCAAATCGCCCGCGTGGCCGCAGACCCACCCAAAGGCTCCGAATCGGCAGCGCAGCCCGGAGGCTGGCCAGGCCTGCGCTATTGGCGCCTCCACGGATCCCCGCGCACCTACTATTCGGACTATGACGAAGCCTGGTTGCAGGCGTTCGCGAAACGGCTCCAGTCGCAGCAGGACTCGTCGGGGGAAAAGGAAATCTGGGTGATTTTCGATAACACGGCGCTGGGTAACGCCACAGGCAACGCGACCCGGCTGGTGGATGCTCTGCGCCGGAGTGATACCGGTCGCTGAAATTCGGCTGCCCGACCGTGATTTAACGCGACTGGCGTAGCCGCACATCCTTCGACTCCTCTGGGATATGCTCAGCAACTATCGCGCTACACTGGTGATCTCCAATCAACATTGGCAAGGGGTACCATGCGTATCGCACAAGCGCTTTCAATCGTTCTCCTTTTCTCTGCTCTCGCGAGGCCCCAGAACGCGCCTGCTCCCCGGCCCGTGGATGCAGACACGGCGCGGAAGCACTTCATGTCCCATCCCGACCCGGTTTATCCGCCAATTGCGAAGGCTGCGCGCGTGCAAGGCACGGTGGAAATCAACGTCGTGATCGGAAGTGACGGGAAGATCAAAGAGGAGCATGTTCTGAGTGGGCCGGCCATGCTGCAACAGGCGACTCTCGATGCCGTGCGGCACTGGACATTCGAGCCATTCCGATTCAACGGTGCACCTGTGCCGGTGAGCGCGACGTTCGACCTCCCGTTCCAAATCGACAAACCGGGTGAGGGGCCAACGAAGATACAGCAGGAAGCTGCGCAAGCATGGTTCCCGGCTTCTGACAAGTGCAGGAACGCCCTGAAGGCGAGCAGTTCTGAAGATGCGCTGAAATTCTGCAAGCAAGCGCTCGATCTTGCTTTGACAGCCGGTGACACCAACTCGAGCGATCAGTTGGGCTTGATGCTTTCACGCCAATACTATGGTCGCGCGCAGATTCTGGCTGGAAAATTCGCGGAAGCTATAGTTTCCGAGAACGAGGCTGTTGCGGAAGCGAAAAAGTGCCTCACAGAGACCGACCAGGAATACGCGATGCCGTTCTTCTGGCGGGCAATGGCGGAGGCGAATCTGGGCCAGGCAGACGCGGTGTTCTCCGACCTGACTACGGCCGAAGAGACTCACCGCCGCGCCATCGCTCACCTTCCCGACATGAAAAAGATGTATAGCCCGACCCTGGCCTCGATCCTGCGCCAGCATGCAGGATTTCTCGACCAGATGGGCAGAAGTGAGGAAGCGGCGAAGCTGCGGGCTGAAGCGGACGGGCTTTAATCGGCAGTGCAACTGGTACTCCACGGCGAATGGCCCGACCCGGTCAAGATGACGGAGAAGGTGGCGACAGGCCGATCGTGTGATCGGATGGTTTCCGACGCATTCGCCGAAAAGCCGGCGAATGGACGCGGCACGGACGCGGGCTATTTCTGCAGATCCTGGTAGGCGTGGACCCACGCATTCATAAGGTCGTCGAGCGTGTACCCGGGCTCCATTTTGCAGTTGCCGAATTGGTCGTCTTTGCGTTCGCACCGCGCCACCACTTCACCCTTGGCGTTGTAGAGGGAGAGCCCGTTGGGTGTTTGCGGCACATCCTTGAAGATCGGATGCATGGGCGCAGCGGTGGCCAGGGTATTGGCATTCTCGACTGCGGGGCCGGTGGCCACCGCGGCAAGCAGAATGAAAGCGGAGAGAGCGCTCATTCCGGTAGCTCCATAAACTTTGGGGTGCTTTCAGTATTTACTCCGATTGTGCGCGGCGACAAGGGAATTCTGCAGTGTCCGACGGCACTCTTGGCAAAGACTCGCTAAACCGTGTGCATTCAGACATTCGGCGACGCCGACAGCACCCCTTGCGGAGCCGCGCGCTTCTGCGGGCCAGTGGTCAAACGGTTTATGATCCCGGATTATGAGAACTCGCAGTCTTTTCTCCCTCCGTCGAGCGCTCGTTTCCCTCCTTCTTTCCGGGTCGTTTGCAGTTTCCGCAACGGCCCAGGACAAGCCCGTCCCGAATCCGCAGCTCGCGTCACCGGAAATCAACGCCAAGGTAGACGCGCTGCTGAAGCAAATGACGCTGGACGAGAAAATCGGCCAGCTCGTGCAGTTTTCCGCCGGCTTCGCCACCGGTCCGGGGTCTGAGGGCAAGAACCAGCGCTTCGACGAGATGGTGGCGAAGGGCCAGGTCGGATCCTTTCTGAACGTCGTGGGCGCGGACGCGACGAATCATTTCCAGCACATCGCGATGGAAAAGTCGCGGCTGCATATTCCGTTGATCTTCGGGCTCGATGTGATTCACGGGGATCACACGACCTTCCCGATTCCGCTGGCGGTAGCGGCGAGCTTCGATCCAAAGGCCGCGGAGATTGTTGCGCGCACTGGAGCGGAAGAGGCGCGCGCGGACGGAATTCCGTGGGTGTTTTCGCCCATGGTGGACATTGCGCGCGATCCCCGGTGGGGGCGCATCATCGAGTCGAATGGCGAGGATCCATATCTGAGTTCGGCAATGGCGCGCGCGTGGGTGCGCGGATATCAGCAGGGGGATCTGTCGAAACCCGATTCGGTGGCGGTGAGCGTGAAGCATTTTGCGGCTTACGGGGCCGCGATTGCCGGGCGCGACTACAACGCCACCGACATGAGCCAGATCACGCTGAGGCAGGTGTACCTGAAGCCCTACAAGGCGGCGGTGGAAGAAGGCGCGGCGACGCTGATGTCCTCATTCAACTCGATCAACGGAATTCCCGCGAGCGCCGATCCTCTGACGCTGACCCAGATTCTGCGCAATGAGTGGGGATTTGACGGTTTTGTGGTGTCGGACTGGGGTGCGGTAGCAGAGCTGAAGAACCACTCGATCGGCGACGGTCCGACCGTGGCTCGAAAAGCGCTCGAAGCGGGCGTCGATATGGACATGGAGGGGAACCTTTACGGCACCGTGATCGCTGCGCAAGTGCAGTCCGGCAAGATTCCGGTAGCCGTCGTGGACGAGGCAGTGCGGCGGATCCTGAGGGTGAAGTATGCGCTGGGACTGTTCGAGCATCCATATACGGCGCCGGCCCCGCCGTATGAACCGACGCAGGAGAAGAGGGCGTTGACGCGCAAGGTAGCGGACGAGACCATCGTGCTGCTCAAGAACGACGCGGTGGAGGGCGGCGGCGAACTGCTTCCGATCAAGAGCAAAACGGTGGCGCTGATCGGGCCCATGGCCGATGACAAGCCTGACATGCTGGGCGCATGGTCCGCGGGCGATCCCAAGTACGTTGTAACCCTGCGCCAGGCCCTGGAGGAGAAGCTCGGCGGTGATCATGTTCTCTACGCGCAAGGTTGCGGGCTGCTCTCGGGTGAGGACGCTCGTATTTTCGCTAAGAACGGCGGTCCGCAACCCATTACAGATGAAAACGCAACCATTTCGCAAGCGGTCGACACTGCCAGGAAAGCGGACGTGGCGATTCTGGCGCTGGGCGAGCCGGCCGGGTTCATGGAAGGCGAAGCAGGAAGCCGCGTTCACCTTGGATTTACTGGTCACCAGCAAAAGCTGCTCGAGGCGGTAGTAGCGACCGGCAAACCAGTCGTTCTAGTGGTGGTGGCGGGGCGTCCGCTGCAATTGAAATGGGCGGCGCAGCATGTGCCGGCGATGGTGGAGGCGTGGAGCCCGGGATTCGAAGGCGGCCATGCCATCACAGATGTCCTGTTTGGGGATGTGAACCCGTCGGGCAAGCTGCCGTCGAGCTTTCCGAGAGCCGTGGGTCAAGAGCCGCTGTATTACGCGCAGATGCCGACAGGCCGGCCGGCCGGGAATGCGGACCTGAGCCATATGCCTGCCAATTCGGAGGAAAAATATCTATCGCGCTACGTGGACGAGGAGAACTCGGCGCTGTTCCCATTCGGCTGGGGCCTCAGTTACACGAAATTCAGCTACTCGACGCCGACGGTGAGTCGGCAGTCGGTTCCGGTGAGCGAAATCATGGGCAGCCGCAAGCCGGTGGTCACAGTCGGGGTAGACGTGCGCAATACCGGCAGCGTCGCGGGAACCGAAGTGGTGCAGCTGTATCTGCGCTGCCCCAATGTGAGCGTGGAACAGCCTCTGCGCGAACTGAAGGGATTCACGCGCGTGACGCTGCAGCCGGGCGAGAGCAGGCACGTGGAATTTCCGTTGGGGTTCGACGAGCTGAACTTCTACAACGTCGACCTGAAGCAAGTGGTGGAGCCGACCACCTACGACATCTGGGTCGGCGGGAACTCGCTCGCGACAGCAGAGACGAATCTGAAGGTGGAGTAAAGGGTAGTTTTCGAAGAGGAAGATGAAGGGATAGAAAGCAGGGATGGAGGGCACCGTCTGTGTGGCGGTGCCCCCACCCGTTTCCGCTAGTCGAAATCGCAGAGATCCGTAACGAACTTGGCTGAGCCATCGCGCAGCCACCCGTCGAGTTGGGCCGGGTCTTTCAGTTGCTGGCCGCGAACGCGCGGAACCACCACATACTGGGTGCTCACCTCTGGCAGCGAGGTCATGTCTACCCAGAGCTTCTCAAACTGCGCTACCGGGAACACATCTTCCTGGCCTTTCCCCCAGCGCTTTTTCACATCTTTGAGAGCAACATAGGTGGGCATGCGTGCGGCAACCCCGCGGACAGCCGAGATGACTTTATCGTGGTCGCGCAGCGACTCGCGGCTCAGGCTGAATATCTCGAGGAGCTTGTCAATGTCAATCCAGAACGTGTTCGAGTTGTAGTAGGAGAGTTCGAATTCGATCCGCTCGTAAGGTAGCGCCATGCCTTCGACGAGATGCACGTGACCGTCCACGACGGCCAGGCCGCCTCCGCGATCGTCCAGGCGCCGGGAAATGACCTCAACGGTCATGGCGGATCCGGCTTCGATATGAGCGCCGAGCAGGGCGGGATCGAGATTCACTCCCATCGTGTCGACGTTATGCACCATCAGGTGGCGAAGGCGCGGCCGATCTTCAAGCATTCGGAACAAGACACCATTGATGAGAAGATTTGGAACCTCATACCAATGACCGACAGGGTGCAGGCATTGCAGCGGGAGATTGTCAGTATAGTCGGAGCCTTCACCGGCCTGTTTCGCCCAATTGAGGAGGGCGGAGCGGCTGCTCTCACGAACCTTCTGCGCCTGAATGTCGAGTATCTGCTGTGAGGTCTCCTCCCAGGCGAAACGGAGATCGCGTTCCACCGGGATCATGCGCAGCCCAACCGACTGGCCGCGAGAGAGGTAGAGATCGCCCGGATAGCCGTAGTTCCCGACCTGGGCCAGATGTTCTTCGGTCGGCTCGTGTGTCAGGTAGCTGGTGGTGACCACATGCGGGACGCCAGCTCCGAAAAGCCGGCTGGTACGCCGGCTCTTGGCCAGGTGAACCTCGAGAAACCGGCGGTGTTTTCCAGCGAGGCGGCAAAAAGGGTTAAGCGCTTTCACAACGCCGGCGCCCTTGGTCCAGCGACTGCCGGCCCCGCCGGCAAGAGTCACCACGGCCACAGAGCCGCAAGTGAGGGCACTTTCGCCGATGGCCTGCAGGCGCGCGTCGAGGCCGGGACGGGCGTCGAGCACCTTATCCGGACTGACGTCATCGATCTGAGTGTTGACGGGGAGGCGGTTTTGCGCCAGGCCGATCCGCCCCGCGCGCATCTCGCTCTGCACCTGCTCATGCTGGATGCGATCGAAGCCATTGCGTTCGAGCAGCGACTGCAGGCTTTCAGACCTGCCGTTGCCATGACTACTATCGGGAAGAAGGCGATCGAGAAGGCCTTGGACGTGGTTGAGCGGATCGGTGGCGGAGCGATAGACGAAACTGAATCGCTCCAGATCCATCTTCTCGGTCGTGGTCAGCGCGCGTTGTTCCTTGCGCAACAGTCGAGGCAAGGCGAGGTTGTAATACCCGGCGGGAAGCATGGCTGCTTCGCCCTGTAGCAGTTCGCAAGAGGTGCCACGCTCGTTGATAGCGAAATCGTAGACCACGGGCTGCATGGCGAAGGGTACGCCGCTCGATAGCTCGCGGCTGACCCGTTTCATGAGCTCGGCCAGGAACCGCTGCCCCTCGGCTTTGCGGGCAGGGTCGAAGATGAATCCCATGCCGCCGCCGGACATGCCGCCGAGCATCCAGAAGCCCCAGAACTGCGTGCCGAACTTGTTGCGCACTTCCGTGATGAGTTTCTCGGTGTAAAGATTGCCCGCCCAGGGAATCATGGTCTGGATAGGACCGTTAAAATTTTCTTCCGTAGCTTCGCCCAGTGCCTGAACGTCGCCGGCCTTGAGGCATGCGGTGATGTCGTCGAAGCGCCGGATCGCCTCCATGCGGCCTTCCCATTCGGACTCAGAGCGAAGAAGGTAACGCTCCGTGACCATCTCGAGGAGAGGACCGACATCCTGTGCCATGCCGCCGTGGACGAGCACGAGACTATCCTGCAGCTTTTGGCGTGTGTCGCGTCCAACTTCGTCTGCGGCCAGAATGCGATGACTTGGCAACAGCCGTCCGCGGCTGATACCGAACTCGGGATCTCCTTCGGCCGCTTTGACTCCTTCGATGAGCTTGATTCCCGGCCATACGCCGCCTGAATCCTGCCACCCGCCGCCCGATCCGCCCAGCCACTCGCCAAGGATGGCCCGGGCCGCGGTCATGCGGCGTTCCGCACCCGTGAGTTCGCCGGTAAGGGATTCGGTTTGTCCCGTGGCCCGCATGCAGACGGCGATGAGCGAGGCCAGCAAATTGGTCGAAACCGCGAGCCGCGAGCCCTTTGGGATGTCGTTGACGTGGCTGACAATCTCAATGCCCAGATTGTCTTTGCCCATGAGCTGGCGCAAAAGACGGGAGAGCGGCTGGCCCGACGATTCCAAACCGGGCGGCACCAGGCCCGAAGCGATTACGGCCGCTTTGAGCAGACCCAGGTAATCGCGCCCGAAGTCGAACATTTCCTGCAGGTCTGAGATTTCGCAGCTTGCGTCCAGATCCACGCTCACCAGCCGGATCACGGGACGATCGATCACGCGCAGATAGGCTTCCACGGGCGGCTTGGGTAGCCCAGACCGGGAACCGCGAACCGCAAGGTCAATGGAGATGTTGAGGACGCGCGCGAATTCAGGCCGATCCATGCCCAGGAAGAAGATGTCGCTCCAGCCGCTGTGCGTCAGGTCCATGCGGACTGGAGTTGCTTCATGGAGAATTGGGAACAGTTCGTCCGACGAGCGGCAGATGAGTTCCGGGCGTATCCGGAGTGCATAATCCGCGGGGTGCCCGGTGCGAAACATCCACTGGCTGCCGCGGACCGATCGAACGCTGAGACGGACCTGGTCGGCGAGGGTTTGGAACCCGAGTCCTCGATAGGCGGCTGCAAGCGCGCTGCATAGAGCGTCACTGGGCCCATCGCGGGTCACTGCATCACGAAAGATGTCAATCGCCTCCTCGTAGCGCCTGTGCAGCAGCTTTTCATTGCCTTCGAAAGGGATCCGGCCGCGGCAGCCGGAATCGATACGCCCGGGCAGGTGAAAGCGATGGATGGCGTACAAGAAGAAAAGCGCGCGGACACGCTCGTAGAGATTGCGCGAAGTCCCCCTCCGCTGTTCGAGGTCCGCTATCTCAGACAAGAGTCGCTCGGTGCTCGCATCGCGGCAGAACGCGTCCAGCGAGCGATCGCGGAGGGCCGGATCATCCGCTGTGATGATTGACCAGAGCATAAGCTCCGATGTCAAGCCATTGGAATCAGTCATTCGAGGCCAGGACCCGGATTACCTGGGTCAGCAATTCTTCGCGATCCACTCCAGCGATACCGAGAGCCAATTGAGCGAGGAAAAGCCCGTGTTTCACGCCTACGTCGAAACGTCCCCCGCGCTCGATGATGGCGAGATACTGTTCTCGCCTGGCCAATTCGGCAAGCGCTGCAGAAAGGCTGACGTTGGTGTGTGGTTCCTGGGCGAGCATATCCCCGATAATTTCAAGGATGTGCGGAGTCAGCACATGCATGCCGAAGAAACACAGGTAATGCGCGTTTCTCAGTCCGGGAACAATCAACTGTTGCTCGGCCTGGGTAGGGCTGGGCTTTTCCAGTACGGTTTCTACGCGGTAGATTCCCGGCTTGCCGGTCTCCTGGCGTCCTCCAATCGCTCCGAAGTTGGGTAGTTCGCTCTCATGGGTAATCTGGACTGCGGACACGGCGCAGTCTTCCGCGATAGCGGTTTCCACCAGGAGCCTGCCGCAGCCTACATCCCCACGCTCCACGTAAATATGATCGCCAACCAGGTGAAGAAAGCCTTCTGAGCCGAGGAAATCCCGGGCACACCAGATCGAATGGGCATATCCGCGAGGCTCGATCTGCGGGATAAAGGTGACCCTGGCGGGCTGATCCGCTACCAGCTTGCCATAGGCAGCCTCATCTCCCGGCCAGACTACGACGCAAATGTCATCAATTCCTGCCTGGAGCGCCTCACCTACTATGAGGCTGAGCACCGAGCGTTCTTTCCCGTGCTGATCGATCAGGGTCTGCATCGGCAGATTGCGCTGGGCCGCCCCAGCCGCGGTAATCACCGCTTTCCTAACTCGCATCACACCTGCCTTAACTTCGAGACGTTCACTGACACCGCCGGTCGCTTCTCGCGGCGACCCCGACGGGCATTGAATTCACAATTCATCTCATATTGTAGTGGGCGTGGGTTTTCCCCTCGACAACAGGAGCAAAGGGGCGCGGCCCTTCCGGTTCAGGCTGACCCTTTAACAATGGGAGGCCGTCCTCTGATTCCCGCTGAGCTTCTAAACTAGCCTCATGGACATTCTTTACGGCGTGCACGCTGTGGAAGAGGCTCTGCGCGCGGGGCGACGCCGTTTCGACCATGTGCTTGTGGCGCGCGAGCGGCACGATTCGCGGCTGGAAGAAATGGTAGAAAAGTTCCGGGTGGCCGGTGTGCGGGTGCGCACTGAGCCGCGCGAGCAACTGACGCAGGTCGCCGGGACAACGGCTCACCAGGGCGTGGTGGCCATCGTACGTCCCCAGGAACTGCTCTCGTTGGAAGACCTGTTGGAGCGGCCCGCCGGCCAGGATGGCGGTGCCGGCACGGCGCGGCTGGTACTGGCGCTGGATGGGGTGGAGGATCCGCAGAATCTTGGCGCTCTGCTGCGCGTCGCCGATGGCGCCGGAGTCGATGGCGTAATCCTGACGGAACGCAGGTCCGCGCCATTGAGCCCCGTAGCTGTGAAGGCGAGCGCAGGTGCCATCGAGCACCTGCGCATTGCACGGGTGGTCAACCTCGTCCGCGCGCTGGAAGAGCTGAAACGGCAAAATCTGTGGGTGATCGGGCTGGACGAGCGCGCCTCAAGCGACTACGACCAATTCGATTTCACCGGTGATTGCGTGCTGGTCCTCGGACGCGAAGGCGCGGGGATGCATGACCTGGTGCGGCGGACCTGCGACCATCTGCTGCGAATCCCGATGGCCGGCGGGGTGAGTTCGCTGAATGTTTCAGCCGCGGGGGCCGTGGTGCTCTACGAGGCGTTTCGCCAGCGCCGCGCAGGCGCCCAAGCCGCTGCCCGCCAGACGCCCGGGACGTCAAAACAGAAGAAACAGAAAGGTCTGGGTTCATGAAGTCTCTGTCCGTCCGCCTGGCGCGCGGTGCCGCTGTGGCCGCCTGCCTTGGGGGAATGTTCGCCCCGGCGCAAACCACCACCCCGCCATTCCCGGTTCCCGCCCAGAGCCAGGCGCAGCAAAAGGATCCAACTCCGAACCAGACGACGAAGCAGACCAGGGGACAGGTCATCTTCTCCCGTTCCACGGACGAGAACGGCGAAACGACCACACAGGAGGGTCCCGCAGCTCAGCCGTCTGCCCACCCCACCCGGGCCCCCACGGCGCAAGACGCCGAGCGGCAGGCCATGACATACACCGCGTTCGACATGGACGTGCATTTGCGACCGGCGGATCACCAGATTGCGGCGCGCGCAATCATGACGGTGCGCAACGACGGCAAGATACCACTTGCCCACCTGCCAATGCAGATCTCTTCGTCGCTGAACTGGGAACGCATCCGCATTGCGGGCCGCGACGCGCTCTACCAGGTGGCACTGCTCAACTCCGACGCAGACCACACCGGCCAACTGCGCGAAGCTACCGTATCGCTCGCCGCGCCGCTCGCGCCGGGAGCATCGCTTGAGGTGGATGCAACCTATTCCGGTCCTATCGAGTCCACCGCTCGCCGGCTGCTCTCGATCGGCACGCCCGCAGAGATGGCGCTGCACTCCGACTGGGACCAGATCGACACAGCGTTCACCGGCCTGCGCGGCTTTGGCAACGTCGTGTGGTACCCGGTGTCGTCCATTCCGGCGCTGCTCGGCGATGGCGCGAAGCTTTTCGACGAGATGGGTGAGCACAAGCTGCGCATGGCCCCGGCGCGCTTTCGCATGCGGCTGACGGTGGAGTTTCCTGCCGGCCAGGTACCCACGATTGCGGTGATCAATGGGCATCCGGCGCCGCTTACTATCGAGAGTCCAGGAAGCGGCGAGGTGGCTGGCGTAGCCACCGCGCAGAGCGAAAGCGCTGAGCTGGGGTTTAACGCGCCGAGTCTCTTCGTAGCTATCCGGAAGCCACACCCGGGAGACAACCTGACCGCCTGGACGACGCCCGATAACGAGGTCAACGTCCAATTGTGGACCGATGCGACGGCGCGCGTGACCCCGTTTCTGCAGGGCTGGCTGGGACAGCGGCCGCGGGCGCAGCTTACGTTACTCGATTTGCCCGACCCAGCCGACGCTCCCTTTGAGAGCGGCGCCCTGCTGGCCACCAGCCTGCACGACGGCGCTCCGGAACAACTTGAAGACGCGATGGCCCACGCGCTCACGCACGCGTGGATGCAGTCGCCCAGGGCGTGGCTGAGTGAGGGCGTCGCCCACTTCATGGGCACGCTGTGGATCGAAAAACAGCACGGCCGGGATAAGGCGCTCGCCTCGCTTGCAGTGGGCCGGGATGCCCTCTCCATTGCCGAACCACCCAGCCCCGGGGAAGGCTCCGGCCAGCCCCTCGGCCTCGCCACTGCCCCTGTCTATTACCGCACCAAGGCCGCTTATGTGTTCTGGATGTTGCGCGATATCGTGGGCGATGCCACTCTTTCCGCAGCCTTGCGCGCGTACGATCCCCTGCAGGACACCGGGCCGCAGACTCCGCCGAGCCTCTTCGAACGGCTGCTCGAACAGGCCGGTGCCCGGCGCGACCTGAAGTGGTTCTTCGCCGATTGGGTCGACGCAGACAGGGGTCTTCCAGACCTCACCGTCGACAGCGTGTATCCCTCGGCCGCGGAAGCCGGAAACTGGCTGATCGCCGTCAATGTTTCGAATTCGGGCTATGTCACTGCCGAAGTGCCGGTCACAGTAAGGACCTTTGACTCCTCGGTTACCCAGCGGGTGCGCGTTCCGGGCCGAAGCAGCGTGACACAGCGCATCATCATCCAGGGCAGGCCCAGCGAAGTGCAGGTAAACGACGGAACGGTACCTGAAACTGAGGCCGCGGTCCACCTTACCCATATCCAGGAAACGGCGGCGCCAGCTCAATGAACGTTCCGGCTGGAGAATTGCAGGGATCAGCCCGACCGGATCTTGATCGCATCTGCGCCGGATGCTCTACTCTGGCTAAGTCTGTATGCGGAGCATTTTCAAACACCTCCGGAGAACCGTCTGGTTGGCGCTGGACCACGACGTGTTCAACACCGCCAAGGCGGCGGCCTACTCCGGGATGCTGTGTTTCTTCCCGGCGGTGCTGGTGCTGGCGGCTGTTGTGGCGCAGGTGCCCAAGTCGGAGGCCGCGATCGTTGAGATGCGAGGTTCGATGGCTGACGTACTGCCTCCCGGCACCATGAACCTGCTGGAGCACTCCCTCGACGCGCAGCAGATGCGCGGGGTGCAGGTCATTGCTTCCGCGGGTGCGCTGGCAGTCTTTGCAGGCGCTGGCGTGATGCTGTCTCTGATGGAAGGATTCCGGCGCGCGTACAAAGTGCGGCGAGACAGCTGGGGCTTCTGGCAAAAGCAGTTGCGCGCCCTAATGCTGGTTCCCATCGTGCTGCTTCCTCTGTCGTTAGCAAGTCTCTTGCTGGTCTTCGGGCACGAGATCGAGCTTTGGATGATCGTCAATGCCGGTCACGACCTGCGTCACGTGGTTCTCTTCTTCTGGCGGATGGTGCGATGGACCGTTGCCGTATCCACCGGCGTGACGGTACTCGCGGCCCTCTACCACTTTGGCACCAAGCGCACTGAGCACTGGGCCTGGGTGCTGCCTGGCGCGGCCGCCTCTACGGCACTTTGGTTTCCGGGCACATTGGCGTTCGGATTCTACGTCACACGGGTAGCCGACTATTCCCGGTTCTACGGCTCGTTCGCCGCGGGAATTGCCACTCTGGTGTGGCTCTACCTCACTGCTTTCAGCACGCTTCTTGGCGCGGAACTGAACGGCGTGTTGTACCAGTCGCGAATGGACCGGCTCACCGCCGATCATGCAGCAGATGCGGCTTCACCCCGTCTGTAAGAGTCGCACGAGCCCGTGAGCGTCGCCGGCGACGGCGTCATGTCAACGGGTTATGCGGCTTCAATAGTAAAATGAAGCAGGTCGCACGCCACAAAACTTCCCTAATCCGTTTTCCAATTTACTGGAGCACTCTCGATGCCGTTTGCTGAACTCAGCCTGTCCGACTCTGCGACGCAGCGCCGCGCGAAGATCGTCGCAACGCTCGGCCCCGCTTCCAACACTGAAACCGTATTCCGCGATCTGGTAAGGGCGGGGATCGATGTTGTCCGCCTGAATTTTTCGCATGGCACGCACGAGGAAAAGCTCGGGCTGATTCAGATGATTCGCAAGATCTCCCGCGAGGAGCGGCGGCCGCTGTGCATCCTGGGCGACCTGCAGGGCCCCAAGATCCGCACCTCAAAACTGAAGGATCGCCAGCCGGTTTTGCTCACGGCGGGCAAGCGCATCACCATCACGCCGCGGGATGTGCCCGGTACCGCGTCCATGGTGGGCACAACGTTCAAGACCCTCGCGGAAAACGTGGAGCAGGGGTCGCACATCCTGCTCTCCGACGGTCTGATCGAGCTGCGCGTTCACGAGGTGGTAGGCGACGACGTTGTGTGCGACATCATCAACGGCGGAATGCTGGGCGAGAACAAGGGAATCAACCTGCCGGGGATCCCCGTGCGGGTGCCGTCGCTCACCGAGAAGGACGATGCGGATCTCGAGTTCGCATTGAAGAACGGAGTGGATGCGATCGCCGTTTCTTTTGTGCGTACGGCCGAGGACATCCGGCTGGTGCGCAACCGTGTATCTGCGCACGGCTCAGATACATGGATCATTGCCAAGCTGGAGAAACCCCAGGCCATCGAGCATCTCGACAGCATCCTGCAGGTAGCCGACGGAATCATGGTGGCGCGCGGCGACCTCGGCGTCGAAGTCCCGCCGGAGAAGGTGCCCGCCATCCAGAAGCACATCATTCGCAAGGCCGGCGAATACCGCAAGCCGGTGATCACCGCCACCCAGATGCTGGAGTCGATGATCGAGAACCCCCGGCCAACGCGCGCCGAAGCTTCCGACGTGGCCAACGCCGTATATGACGGCACCGATGCCGTTATGTTGTCAGGCGAATCAGCCGTGGGCAAGTACCCCATCGAAGCGGTTGCGATGATGGGCCGCATCGTGCAGGAGGCCGAGCGAACGATCAAGGAGCAGGTGGGCTATTCCGTGCGCCCCCACGAGTCGCACCTGTCCATTGCCGAGACCATCTGCGAAGCCACGGCGCACGCGGCCGAAGACCTTGATTTGCGTGGAATTGCGCTATTCACTGAGTCGGGCGCCACGGCGCGCCAGCTTTCCAAGTACCATCCTTCGACCCCCATCTTCGCATTGAGCCCGATTGACGTGACCATCAACCGCCTGAACTTGCTGTGGGGCACGGTGCCCATCCGCTGCCCCAAGGCAAACTCGACCGAGGCCATGGTGGACCTTGCCGAGACGCTTCTGGAGCAGGGCGGCTTTGTGCGCTCCCGCGAGGTGATCGCAATTGTGGCCGGAACCCGGACAAAGTCGGGTTCCACCAACTTCCTGCGTCTTCATGTGCTTGGCGACCGCATCCCTGCCGGACGGCTCCAGTCTGGCCATGCCGGGGATGCAAGCGACGAAGGCGCCAGGAAGCGCACCCACCCCAAGGCAGCCAAGCCGGACCACCGCAAGCAATAAGCCGCCTTGCTGAGCACCAGAGCCATTTCATGAGAGTGGCTCTGACTGCTGACAAACTTGCGCCTGTGCTTTGTCACAAGTGCACGGCTTCCGCGGGGCCGGCTGAGCTGCACATTGACTAATTCGTAAACAGCCGTGACCGCTGTCACATACTCCGTTCCGCAGCACTGCTACTGTAGCTCCACTCCCGGACAGTCCGGGAGTTTGGCGTCAAAAGGGCAGAAATTTTTTTTTGTTGGACCCCTCCCCCCGTCTGCTGCTGCTTTTGGGGAAAAGGACTAACGGCAACAAATTCTGTCGTTTAGACGGAATTGAATTTAGGCGGCTTTTTGCACCTTCCTGCAGAATGCCGCGGGACCGGCTTCCGCTAGGACAGCGGGAAAGCTGTGTCTACGTTATCTTCCCTGCACGCGCCGCAACACCCTTTGTCAACGCCCTCAGCCACTCGATAAGAGTGGCTTTCTTGCGTTATGGGAGGAATCCAGCAGGACTTGCATGCCGGCTAACCATCCTGCAACTTGAGCGCATCCGAGCTTGGTTAGAAGCACAAAACGGCCGCACATCTGAACGTGGCGAGATTTGATTCTCGCCGGCGGTCGCGCATCTTCAGGAGCGATCAAAAGCGATGATGAACGTGCGCAATCCTATTGCCATCCGAACAAAAGAGAACAGTAAAACGGCAAAAACATCGACGAAGCACTCGGCCGCCGCCCGCAACGCCTCGCCCGCGAACACGCGGAAAGCGGTGCAAACGGCAAAATCGACCCGGAATAAAGCAACGGCCAGTACGAAAAGTTCAGCGGCGGCGAAGGTCACGCATTCAACCGAAAACAAGTTGACGAATACCTCAACGAATTCTGTCGCCGCCGGATATGTGCCTGAGAACCGGCACCCGGGATTGCACGACCGGTCGTATGCCGCGCACCTGAACAGCGGCGCGCAGGCTCCGCACACGAAACCGGCGGGGGATCTGCGATTCATTGCTCCATTCCCCACGGGCAGAAAGCAGCCTTAGATTTGCAGCACCTGGCTGCGCGCAGCCGCTCTTCCCTTTTCTTCAAAGAGCTTTATTGGTTCGAAAGGACGCACATGGCAAAGCACGAGGCAAAAATGACATCGCCTCACCCGAACTCGCAACAAAACACCAACTTTGCGCAAACCGAACTCAACCCTGATGACGTGCCGCAGACCGTGGGCACTGGCCCCGAGGCAGAGATGTATGCCAATAACGACGGGGCACATACAGGGGGAACACGTTCACCGAAGCACACGCCCGGAGCGACGAATTCACCGAATGTGGAGGGCGAGGCCGTCGCGCACGAGGGGTCTGTGACCAGCCGCGTCTCGCACGATGCGAGCCGGCAGGGCATCTCCAATCGGTCGGCCGAGAGCGAGGCCGCGGGGCAGGAGAAAGTGGTGAGCCGGCGGCAAGATGCGCAGGCCGGACTGAATCACAGCGGCAAAACGCCGCGTAAATAGGCACGCCGCCCGGCGGCGATACATCTGCCGCCGGACAGCGATGCCGCCGATGATTGCTGCGCGCCCGCGCAGCCGGGAGTGGCCGTGGGAATTGTGAACTCGAAAATCACTTTGGATGAACTCGAAGAACTGGCAAGCTTCTGGACCGACGACCGCGACGCCATATCGGTGTACTTCAAAGCGCCCGAGCCGTCGGAACTTGCTCATCGCGAAGAACCGATCCTCGCCAAGGACCAGATAAAGCAGAAGCTGGGAACATTGAAGGGCAACACGCCGGCCAATCGCGCGGACGTGCAGCGAATCATTGATCGCATGGCCGAGATGAAGGGCAACGGCGGCCGAACGAAGGTGATCTTCGCCTGCAAGAACAAGGGAATCTGGCGCGAGTTCGACGTGCCGGGCGACTTTGGCTGCCGCATCGACGTGGGCTCCAATTTCACACTGGCGCCGCTGATTGCGCAACAGCAGGGACGAAGGCGCTACTGCATCGCCCTCGCAGATCGCAATCGCGCGCGCTTGCTGCTGCTTGAGGCGCGAGAGATCAGCGAGCACAGCCAGGTACTCGATGAGGACAAAGAAAAGATCCGCACCACCGGCACGCGCAAATCCGTGCACTTGGAGCGCAAGAAGGAAGAAGACGCCCGGCGGCACTTCACCTTCCTGGCTGAGCATCTGCTGCACTTTTACGAACACAAGGACTTCGACTGCCTGATCATCGGCTGCCGCGACGAAATGTGGCCGGAGATTGAGACGGAACTGCATCCGGACCTGAAACGCGTCCTGGTGGGGCGGTTCGCGTGCGATCCGGGAATAGCCTCTCGCGAGGAGATCAAGGAGAAAGCACAGGCGTTGGTGGACGCGAGGGACCGCGCCGAGGAACTGCGCGTCGTGGAACGAACGATGGGCGGCTTCGCCTCGAATTCGCTGGGCGCGGTAGGCCTTCATGAGGTGATTGACGCCCTCGAAAAAGGCGAGGTGCGGACTCTGTTGTGGGCCAGCAAGCCGGATGGCGAGCAGCGCAGCGGTTCGCTGTGCGAGAGCTGTGGGCATTTGGCGGCGCAGGAGCTTCAGGCCTGCACGCTGTGCGGTGCGAGAATGCGGCTGTTCGCAAATGCCGAAGAGGCACTCCTGAGGCATGCGTTGGGCCGCAGCATCGAGGTGCGCGAGATGCACTACAGCAAGCTGCCCATGCCGGATCGCATCGCCGCGTGGCTACGATTCCGCGCGGATTTGAACACTCCGCAGGCACTCGCGAGCTGAACAGGCACCACTGGCGAATTGACCAGGAACTTGGACCAGAAGGACGGCGCAACCGCTTTTGCGGCTGCGCCGTCCTGTCATCGCTGTGCAAGCGCTCCGACGGGCTGTGCGGCGGCAGTTCGGCGCCCTGCGAACCACAACAAGAGCACGGTGGCGAGAGTCAGAACGGCGTTGCCAATGCGCATGCTGGCGTCAGCCTTGCCCGTAACTGGCTGCTGTATGAATGCATGCCACGCATAGGCCAGCGCGGCTCCCCCAGCCAGCGAAAGTGTGTGCAGACCGTTCCACCCTTCGCGTCGTGACCACGATGAGGCCGCCCCGATCATTAGCGCATCAAGAGCGGCATAGATGGCAACCGTTCCCCAACCCCACGTCGACGGGACGACAAGAAAGATGGAGCACGCAGCCAGTGCGAGCGCACCCGTGATCCACGCGCTAGGAGGGTTCCCGGCAGCGGCGCCATGCTTGCGGCGCGGCAGCAGAAAAGCAGCAATTGCGATGGCAATGCAGCAGACCCCCGACGCGCCGAACTGCACGTTCGACGCCATGAAATGGTGCGCATCGCTCTGGATCGCGCGCACGGTCATCATGACCGCTACGAGTAAGAACAAGACCAAAACGACCGCCAGGCCAAGGCCTTTCAGCCAGGGAATTCGCGCCCGAGCCGGAACGCACGCCTCCACGATTGCGATGGGAACCGAGATGCTCCACACCGTGTGGAGGGTGAGCACGAAGATGGTCCACCAGACACTGATGCCGAGCGCAGGAAGGAATGCGTGATCGAGCAAGTGCAAATGAAGGCCAAGATAGTCGGGATTGAAGAGCGTCTCGGTGGTGAAAGCTTCTTCGAAGATGCCGTAGGCCAGCGCGAGCAACAGGATGGTGGGCCAGCCGCGGCCGGTGCGTCGGACGATCTCGCGAATCAGAATGGCTCCGCCGCCGTAGAAAGGCGCGAGGATCAACAGGATTCCAATCTTCGAAAGCGGAAAATCTCCGAGCAGAAATTCAGCGATCAGAGGCGACAAGAAAAAAAGTGCGATTGCCGGCGCAATGCGTTTGAAGAAGGAGCCCATTAGCCAAGCTTCGCGCAGATACCCCGCCGCCCGCAACGGGAAAGTTGCGAGCGGCGGAGGCGTATCCCGGGCGACTATTTTGCAGCCAACTGCCGCAACACGTACTGCAGAATTCCGCCGTGCTCGTAATACTCGATCTCCTGCGGAGTGTCGATGCGCACACGCGCGTTGAATTCCTTCACGCTGCCGTCGGACGCACTGGCCTTGACCTTGAGTGTGCGGCCGTTGGCGAACTTCTCCTTGAGCAGGTCGCAAAGTCCCGCGAAGTCGTAGACCTCCTCGCCGGTGAGACCCAGGCTTTCCACGTTTTGCCCTTCCTCGAACTGCAGCGGCAAAATGCCCATGCCGACCAGGTTCGAGCGATGGATCCGCTCGTAGCTTTCGGCGATGACAGCCTTGATGCCGAGCAGGTTTGGTCCTTTGGCCGCCCAGTCGCGCGACGAGCCGGATCCGTACTCCTTCCCGGCAAGGATGACCAGCGGCACCTTGCGCTCGGCATACTTGACGCTGGCATCGAAGATCGACATCTGCTCGCCTTCAGGCAGCAGACGCGTGACGCCACCCTCCGTACCGGGAGCGAGCTTGTTGCGCAGCCGTACATTGGCAAACGTGCCCCGCACCATCACTTCATGATTGCCGCGGCGCGATCCGTAGCTGTTGAAGTCTCCCTGCTTGACGCCATTTGCCGAAAGATACGTTCCGGCTGGGCCGGATGCCTTGATGTTGCCCGCCGGAGAGATGTGGTCAGTGGTCACCGAATCGCCCAGCACCGCAAGCACACGCGCGTTGAGAATGTCTTCCACTTCGGTCGGGATCTTCGTCATCCCGTCGAAGTACGGCGCCTGGCGGATGTAGGTTGAATCGGGCTCCCACTGGTAGGTGTCACCGGTGGGAAAGCTCAGGCCCTGCCAGTTGGCGTCTCCGTCCGCCACGTGCGCGTACTCCCTGCGAAAGCCTTCGCGAGAGATACCTTTCTCGATCGCGGCTGCCACCTCGGCCTGGGTCGGCCAGATGTCCTTGAGGAATACCGGCTGCCCGCCGGGATCCTTGCCGAGCGGATCGGTATCGAAGTTGTGGCCGATCTTGCCCGCGAGCGCATACGCCACGACCAGCGGCGGCGACATGAGGTAATTGGCGCGCACGTCCACGTTTACGCGACCCTCGAAGTTGCGGTTGCCGCTGAGCACGCTGACCGCAACAAGCCCGTGCTCATCGATACTCTTCGACAAGTCCGCGGGCAGCGGCGCGGAGTTAGCAGCGCACGTCGTGCAGAAGTAGCCAACGATGTTGAAGGGCAGCTTTTCGAGATAGGGCAGCAGGCCGGACTTCTCGTAGTAGTCAGTCACAACGCGCGACCCGGGCGCAAGGGATGTCTTCACCCACGGCGGAACGGTAAGGCCCTTCTCGACAGCCTTCTTGGCCAGGATCCCGGCGGCCACCATCACCGACGGGTTCGACGTGTTGGTACAACTCGTGATGGCGGCAATCACCACCGACCCGTGATCGAGATACCGGTCTGGATCAACGTTGAACCGCTCCTTGACGGTTGTGGTGACGTGCAGCGGAGCCACTTCGGCGACGCCGGTTGCCATGGACGCGTCAGTAACGGAATCGCGCTTCCAGGCCTCCGCGGAGCGCGAGCCCAGCGGCTTGGCCGTGGGCGCCAGCAGAGAAGGAAGCTGCTGTTGGAAACTCGCGGCAGCGTCTTTGAGCAGCACTCGATCCTGCGGGCGCTTCGGCCCGGCCACGCTGGGCTCCACGGTGGCGAGATCAAGTTCGAGGGTCTCAGTGTATTCGGCTTCGGGAGCGCCGGCGGCGTGGAAAAGCCCCTGCTCCTTGTAGTAGGCCTCGACCAGCGCGACCTGCTCGTCGCTGCGGCCTGTGAGGCGCAGGTAGCGCAGCGTCTCCGCGTCCACGGGGAAGATGCCGCAAGTCGCGCCGTATTCGGGGGCCATGTTGCTGATGGTGGCGCGGTCGGCGAGAGGAAGCTCCGCAATGCCTGGGCCGTAGAACTCGACGAACTTGCCCACCACGCCAAGCTTGCGCAGCGCCTGCGTGACGGTGAGCACCAGGTCCGTAGCCGTCGCGCCTTCGCGCAACTTGCCGGTGAGCTTGTATCCAACCACCTGCGGCACCAGCATGGAGACGGCCTGGCCCAGCATGGCAGCCTCGGCTTCGATTCCGCCCACGCCCCACCCGAGCACGCCAAGGCCGTTGATCATCGTCGTATGCGAGTCGGTCCCGACCAGGGTGTCAGGATACGCGTACTGCTCGCCGTCGATGTCTGTGGTGAAGACCACGCGGGCGAGATATTCAAGATTGACCTGATGGCAGATGCCCATGCCCGGCGGCACCGCGCTGAAGTTGCGGAACGCCGTCTGGCCCCACTTGAGGAACGCGTAGCGCTCGCGGTTGCGCTGGAACTCGAGGAAGGAGTTGGCGTCGTAGGCCTTGGCCGTGCCGAACTCGTCCACTTGAACGCTGTGGTCAATGACCAATTCTGCCGGGATGAGCGGGTTCACGCGCTCTGGGTCCCCGCCGAGCGTCTTGATGGCGTCGCGCATGGCTGCCAGGTCGACGATCGCGGGCACGCCTGTGAAGTCCTGCATGAGCACGCGGGCCGGCATATAGGCGATCTCGCGGCTCGGCTCGGCCTTGGCATCCCAATTGGCCAGGAATGCGATATCGTCGGCCGTAACATTCACGCCGTCTTCGCGGCGCAGCAGGTTTTCCAGCAGGATTTTGAGGCTGAAGGGCAGCCGGCTCAGGTTGAGGCCCTTGGCTTCGAGTGCGGGCAGACGGAAGACCGTATACGATTTCGCGCCGGAGGTCAGCTTTGCACGGCTGCCGAAGCTATTAGTGGCGTTCATGGGAAATTGCCTTTCTATCCGCGGGGCAGGCGGATCGATCTAAGTTCAGTCGCGGTTCCGGCGCGCGCCGGAGTTCCCGGACCTCGTTCGAGGCGGGAACGCAAAAAACTCATCGGAAAACAGGATACTCAGCGGGGTGGGTCAACGGCCACGGTCGTGGCGGCCGCGGCGGAAGCGCTTGAGCATAGGCATCGCGGGATTGGCGCAGCAGGTACGCATGTTTCCGCACACAATTTTAACGCGGCGGGAATGCCGTTGGAAAACGGGCTGCCGGACGTGTTCTCGAGGGCAGCCGTGTCCGGTACCTTAGGTGCATGCGTGTTGCCATCGTTACCGGGGCGGCCCAGGGAATCGGCCGTCGAACAGCAACGGTCCTGGCGGAAGCCGGTTATGCGCTCGCCCTGCTCGATGTGAAGTCGTGTGAAGCAACGCTGGAGGAAGTACGATCTCGCGGTGCTGAGGCCGAGCAGTTCATCGGTGACATTTCCGATGATGCGGTCGTAGCCGCATCTACGGAAGGCGTGAAGAGCCGCTGGGGACGCGCCGATGTGCTGGTGAATAACGCAGGCATCAGCTTCATCTCGCCCGCGGAATCGATTGAAAGCGGTGCGTTTTTGCGCCTCCTTGAGGTGAACTTGCTTGCGCCGTTTCTGTTGGCCAGATCCTTCGGCACGATGATGCTCGAGCAGAAGAGCGGCAGCATCGTCAATGTCGCTTCGATCGCAGGACTGGTGGGGATCGCCGACCGCGCGGCTTACAACGCCTCAAAACATGGTCTCATCGGCCTGACCCGCACGCTGGCTGCCGAGTGGGGCGGGCGCGGCGTGCGAACCAATGCCGTTTGCCCCGGGTGGGTGAAAACCGAGATGGACGTGGCCGATCAGGCCGGGGGCAGCTACAGCGACGCGGACATCGAAGGCGTCAATCCGATGGGTCGTTTTGCCACGCCCGAGGATATCGCTCTCGCGATCCGCTTTCTCGCAGACCCGCAGCAGAGCGGATTCATCAATGGGCACGCGCTGGCCGTAGACGGCGGTTGGACGGTAGATGGCAGCTGGCAGAGCCTTAGAATGCGAAAACGGTAACACTCATTCTTGAGCTTTAGAGCTAATCTTGACAGGAGATTTTCATGCTGAATCGCACGGCGCGGTGTCTGCTGTTTGCCTTGCTGCTTGTTGCTGTCACTGCCTCAGGGCAAACGATTCACAAAGGCAGCCAATGGCCCACCAAACACGGCTGGGTCACCCTCCCCAATTTCAAATTCGGCACCGGCGAAATGCTGCCGGAGTTGAAGCTGCATTACCTTACTCTGGGCGAGCCGCATCGCAACGCTGCGGGCCACGTCGACAACGCCATCCTCCTTCTACACGGCACCGGCGGCAGCGCGCATTCACTGCTGAACCCAGTCTTTTCCGACGTGCTGTTTGTCCCCGGCGGCGTGCTCGATATCCAGAAGTACTTCATCATTCTCCCCGATGAAATCGGGCACGGCGAAAGCTCCAAGCCCTCGGACGGAATGCACGCGCACTTTCCTGCTTATGACTACGACGACATGGTGCGCGCCGACCGCATGATGCTCGATGACATGAAAGTCGACCACCTACGCCTGATCTTCGGCACGTCCATGGGCTGCATGCAGGGGTTCGTGTGGGGCGAGACGTACCCCGATTTCATGGATGCGCTGGCGCCGTTCGCGTGCTTGCCGGTGGAGATCGCCGGACGCAACCGCATGATGCGTTACATGGCCATCCAGGACATCAAGCTCGATCCGGCTTGGATGAATGGCGAATACAAGGCTGAGCCGCAGGATGGCCTGCGCGGCGCCAACGAAATGCTCCTGGTCATGGGCTCGGCGCCCCTGGTCATGCAGAAGCAGGAGCCCACACGCGCCTCAGCCGAGCAGTATGTCGACAAGTACCTCGCGCGCACCATGGCCTCAACGGACGCGAACGACATGATCTTCTACCTGAACGCCAGCCGGAACTACAACCCCGAGGCGAAGCTGGACACAATCAAAGCGCCGGTGCTGTGGATCAATTCAGCGGACGATTTCATCAATCCGTCGGAGTTGGGCATCGCGGAAAACGAAGTCAAGAAGATTCCGCATGCGAAGTTCATCCTGTTGCCCATCAGCGACCAGACCCGGGGGCACGGCACGCACACCATGGCGGTAGTGTGGAAAGACTACCTCGCTGGGTTCATGCGCGACACTGAACCGAAGCGTTAGCGGCTGAACCTACGCCTGATCCCCGCAAGGCGGGGAGGTGGGGAAATACGTTACAAAAAAGACCGTGCCAGACTGGCCCTGAACGTCCGGCACGGGAAATGGAATCGGGTTGATGATGGGATCGGGGAGAACAAAGCGAACCTACGGAATGCCGTGTCACTCCGACGTCCCAGGATCGAAGTATAGGGCGGATTTGCTCGCAGAAAACGTCGGCAACAATTGAATGACAGGGTTCTGACAATTGCGAAGAGGTGCGCCGATTCTCGGGCGAGAATCTCGCTGAATTCAAGATAAGAGAGGCAGCGCCGCGTCAGTCCTCGCGGGTGCTCGTGTTGTGGGCCTTGGCGTCGCCTGTTTCCTTCTCCTCATCGAGGCCGGTCGAATCGGCTGTGTTCACTTCGCCCAACGAGTCGTTCACCACCCCGTCGTCCGGATTGGCATTGCTATCAATGAATCCGCCGGGTTGTTCGTGGTTCGGTTTCAGATCATCTTTCCGATGTAGCTCTGTCATGCTGAATTGGATGCGGAATTCGCGGCTGGATTGTCCTCACGCTCTGAGTTCGCCGCGTGCCGGGGGAAGGCATCAGGCGAGAGTGTCTGCCGCGACGGGACAGCGGAACTCGCCTTCCCAACTCGCCACCACCACGGCCGCCATGCCGTTGCCAATCACGTTCATCGCGCTGCTGCCCATGTCCATCAGCGTGTCTACGCCAAGCAGCACAAGGATGGCGCTCGATGGAATATGCAATTCCGCGGCGGAGGCCATGAGCACCACAAGCGTGGCGCGCGGCACGCCCGCCACGCCCTTGCTGGTGAGCATCAGCGTGGCCAGCATGATGAGTTGCTCGCCGATGGAAAGATGAATGCCCGCGGCCTGCGCCGCAAAAATCGCCGCCATGGTCAGGTAAAGGCTGGAACCGGTCATGTTGAAGCTGTATCCGGTCGGCACCACAAAGGAGACGATCCACCGCGGCGCGCCCAGCTCTTCCATTCGCTCCATGGCGAGCGGCAGCGCGGCCTCTGAACTCGTGGTGGCAAACCCGATCGCGGCCGGCTCTGCAATCGCGGAGGCGAAGCGCCGCACCGGTATGCGCGCGGCCACGAGGATGGGAACCAGCACGAGCAAAATGAATGCCGCCAGCGCACCGTAGTAAGTGGCAGCCAGCTCGCCAAGCCGTTCCAGCAGAAATAATCCGGACGTGCTGATGGTGTAAGCCATGGCGGCTCCGGCAGCCAGCGGAGCGGCAAACATGATGATCTTCGTCATGCGAAACATGGTGTCAGTCAGTGACTGGAGCACATTGACCAGCGGAGCGCGCCTGGGCTCAGAGAGTGTGGCGAGCGCGGTGCCGAAGAGCACGGAGAAGACGGCGACCTGCAGAATCTGGTTCTGGGCCACAGCCTGCGCAATATTCTCAGGAAAAATATTGAGGAGAACCTGCTGCCATGTCTCGGGATGTGTCGCCGGGATCGCCCCCTGGGCCACGGGAGGCAGCGCGACTCCGACGCCGGCGTGCGACAG